>ERZ826613.923-NODE-923-length-39399-cov-4.844932_pt1 | contig 39399 bp, 35 predicted proteins | sample MGYA00519925_ERZ826613 | MGnify/ENA primary metagenome ERZ826613 (study PRJEB31778, sample SAMEA3449236) | human gut metagenome | biome: human gut; feature: human-associated habitat; material: faeces | place: United Kingdom | collected 2010/2012 ... | reverse complement strand
CTGACTATGTAAAGAACATGATCACAGGTGCTGCTCAGATGGACGGTGCTATCCTGGTTGTATCTGCAGCTGACGGTCCTATGCCTCAGACAAGAGAGCACATCCTGCTATCTCGTCAGGTAGGTGTACCTTACATTGTTGTATTCATGAACAAGACTGACCAAGTTGACGACGAAGAGCTACTAGACCTAGTAGAGATGGAAATTCGTGAGCTTCTAAACGAGTACGAGTTCCCTGGCGATGACACACCAATCATCAGAGGTTCTGCTTATCTTGCTCTAACTTCAACATCTAAGGACCCTAACGCTCCTGAGTATGCTTGCATCCACGAGCTAATGGACGCTGTTGACGAGTTTATTCCAACTCCTGACCGTAAGGCTGACCAGCCATTCCTAATGCCTGTTGAGGACGTATTCACAATCACAGGTCGTGGTACAGTTGCTACAGGTAGAGTTGAGAGAGGTCAGCTAAAGATTAACGAGGAAGTTGAGATCGTTGGTCTAACAGACGAAAAGAGAAAAGTTGTTGTTACAGGTATCGAGATGTTCAGAAAGCTTCTAGATTATGCTGAGGCTGGTGATAACATCGGTGCTTTGCTACGTGGTGTTCAGAGAACAGAGATCGAAAGAGGTCAGGTTCTTGCAGCTCCGGGTTCAATTCACCCACATACAAAGTTCCACGGTCAGGTTTATGTATTGACTAAGGACGAGGGTGGCCGTCATACTCCATTCTTCAACAACTACCGTCCACAGTTCTACTTCAGAACAACAGACGTTACAGGTGTTATTTCTCTACCAGAGGGTACAGAGATGTGTATGCCTGGCGATAACGTTGAGATGGACGTTGAAATCATTAAGCCAATCGCTATTGAGGAAGGCCTAAGATTCGCTATCCGTGAGGGTGGTAGAACAGTAGGTTCAGGCGTTGTTACAGCTATCAACGAATAATTGAATTTCTTTCAATATTGATTTAATATGAATTTTTAGAGCCGCTTGAAATGTCAGGCGGCTCTTTTTTTGGGATTTCCGGCTCTGTGTCAATAGTTTGGGTAAAACCGTAAAAAGAAAATTGATTTAAACAAGTGGTGATAATTAGGCGGACGCTTGTTTTTTTATTAAGGCTTTAGCTGGCTGAGGATGAAATCCAAAGCGGAAAACCACCCGCTATGCGGGTGTACGAGGGAAGTTATACAAAAAATCTCCTAAGTAGTACAATAAAGGTGTCCAAGCCTTAGAGTGGCAAAGAGAGGAGATTTTAATGGCTAATAGCACAAGTAGTTTATCACACAAAAAATGGTTATGCAAGTACCACATAGTCTATAGTACCGAAGTATCGGAGAAAAATAATATATAATGAGTATAGAAAGGACTTGAGAGATATTATAAGGTCGTTATGCAAATATAAAGAATGGAGATAATAGGGGGACATCTGATGACAGACCACGTACATCTGCTCTTGAGCATACCGCCCAGGGCGGGCATAGCAAGCTTTATGGGATATCTAAAAGGCAAAAATGCGCTGATGATGTTTGATAGACGTGCCAATCTAAAGTATAAGTTTGGCAACAGACACTTTTGGGCTGAGGGGTATTATGTTTTTTAACGGTAGGATTAAATGAGGGCACAATAAAGAAATATATCCAAAACCAAGAAAAAGCAAATATTGCATTGGGCAAGTTGAGCGTTAGAGAATACGCAGACCTGTTTAGTTAACCCCTTTAGGAGTAGCAAAAGCGGCAAGGGCTCTAAGGCTTGAACAAAGAGAAGGCCCGAGACTTGAGACGCGTATCAGTATTATGGGCTTATAGCCCTTGTGAAAACTACCCGTTTGACAAGTGATTTTGATTTGCATATTATTTGGTTTTATTATATAATGAATAACAAAGAAGGTGAAAAAATGACAGTTAACTATTTTATAAAGTGTCCTGTCTGCGGAACCATTACTCGTATGAGAACGCCGGCAGGTTATATTTATAATACTCCGGTGCGTATTCATTGCGGAAAGTGTAATACATTATTAACTGGCGAGTTTATTTCTGATAAGGAAAATGCAGAGGCATATTATATTCCTAAAAATTGTGAAGAGGTTCCGGAACAAAACTATGAATATTATGGCGAAGCATCTGGTGAAATTTTGTGCAAAAAGATTCAACTTTTGCCTGACACAAAAGAAAATCTTTTTAAGTCGCCAAGATTATCACCAGTATTTTCATTTCTTTATTCTATGAGCGAGGACAATAAAAATAATTTTATTAATTATACTTGCTTTGCATATGATTTAACAAAAAATTGGGATTTAATGCAAATAAAATATAATTTATTTTTAAATGGTAAAATGGATCTAATCAAAGAAAAGTACGAAACAGATGCGAAAAAATTAGGATATAATCTTTCATCTGATTTTGAAATTATGCGTTATGTGTATTGTTCCTTTTTCTTTGATTGTGGTGGCATTTTTAAGAGAAAGGAAATCAAGCAAATTTTGCTTGAAATAAACCATCATTTTCGACATCTAAATATACAAACGCTAAAAGAGTATATCAATTTTTTAGATGAAAAAAATCGTATTTTGACAATCCAAACTAATCTGTTTGAAATTATGTTTTCCTATATGAAAATTTTAATGAATTTGATTCCTGCAATCGGTGCAAATCTGTATGATGATTCAACAACTATAGACAAAGAGACATTGGGATTGACAACATGTTCTTTTGAGGATATAAAAAGTTTTTATCAAGACGCTTATGAAAATTTGGCTGATTGTTGTGATTTGGTAGTTGGATTAGATAATATAGAAAATAGAGGTTCTTTTAATATGTTTACCAATAAGTTTGATATGGATAAATTTAGTGGGCAGAGCAAGGGCAATAGAATTAAGCATTTGGGACATGAAGAATTTTTCGCAAAAACGTTTAATTTTTTAAGCGATTCAAATGAAATGAGAAACGCAATAGGGCACAATGATTACAACTATAAAGGGATACAGCAAACAATAGAATATACTGTTCAAACAACAGGAGAAAAAAGAACTTCATATCTGTTGGATGTTGCTATTGAAAGTGTAAAATTGATGCAAAGTGCATACATCTTAATGTTCTTTCTTTATGAAATACAAAGATACAAACAAAGAACTGATAGAGAAAGTATAGTTATGAATCCTGTTTTATACTCTAAAACGAAGAATCAGGATCGTTGTCCGTGCGGAAGCGGAAGAAAATATAAAGATTGTTGCAAATCGAAAGTTGCAGAAATGAACAAACAATTAGAATATCCTAATAAATTATGAATAAATCATGTATGAATTTCTAAGAAATATTTTTTGCAATATTATTATAGCTGTGAGAAAAGTGTTGAGAAAAATGAACTATTTGGAGAAACCAAATAGTTCATTTTGTTGTGGGATTATTTCCTTTATTACGACTATTGGAAAAGAGGCAATAAATATAACTGCTTTTTATGATTTCTTACTGATTTTAGGCTTAATTGTAATTGACAAATCAAGCCGGTTATGATAAAATACTCAAAGTGCCCCAACCACGGTTTTTGGAGTAAGCCTGTAACAGGATTTATCACCTTCCTTTAACTGTGATTGACCGAATACAATGGGCATAATACTGAAAAAGAGGTGAATGTAAATGCTAAAGACAGAGAAAGAGGCAATCATTAAGGAGTATGCAACTCACGAGGGCGATACAGGTTCTCCTGAGGTTCAAATCGCTTTGCTTACAAAGAGAATTAACGATTTGACTGAGCACCTAAAGGTTCACAAAAAGGACCATCACTCCAGAAGAGGTCTGCTAAAGATGGTAGGTCAGAGAAGAAACCTTCTAAACTACCTGACTAAGGTTGACATTGAGAGATACCGTTCTATTATTGCAAGACTTGGTATCCGTAAATAATTATTGCTTATTGTGGGGCAGACAGCTTAATATGAGGCAGTCTGCCCTGTATTGTATAAACATATTTACAGGATTTCTACTTGGTTTAGCAGTGAAACGACCTTTTATTGACTGTATAAAAGGTGGTTTTATTGCTAAGCGGTATAATCCTGTAAAAATAAATTTATTAGGAGAAAGACTATGTTTGAAAATTTTAGAGTTTTTGAAACTGAGTTTGCAGGCAGACCTTTGGTTGTGGAAACAGGTAAGATAGCACAGCTTGCAAACGGTGCCTGCTTGGTTCGTTATGGCGAAACAGTAGTAAATGTAGCGGTAACAGGTGCCGCAAAGCCAAGAGAGGGAATCGACTTTTTCCCGCTTTCGGTAGATTTTGAAGAAAAAATGTATGCCGTAGGTAAAATTCCGGGCTCTTACTTAAAGAGAGAGGGCAGACCGTCTGATAAGGCTGTTCTTGTATCCAGAGTTATTGACAGACCGATTCGTCCTTTGTTCCCAAAGGATATGAGAAACGATGTTTCTGTTGTTTGTACAGTAATGTCGGTTGACCCTGACTGCTCACCGGAGATTACAGCTATGGTTGGTACTTCTATAGCACTTTCAATTTCTGATATTCCATGGAACGGCCCTATTTCAGGTGTTTCAGTCGGCTTGGTAGACGGCAAATTTGTTATTAACCCTAACAAGGAGGAAAGAGCCAAGTCTAAAATGGCTGTTACAGTTGCTTCCACAGACAGCAGAATTGCTATGATAGAGGCAGGTGCCGACAGAGTATCCGACGAGGATATGTACGAGGGTATTATGGCAGGTCATAAGGCTAACCAGCATATTATTGAATTTATTAAGGGTATTCAAAAGGAAATCGGCAAAGAGAAATTCTCTTATCCAAGCAACGAGCCTGACCACGAAATGTTCGAGAAGATTTTTGAGTTTGTTGAGGACGACCTAAAGGTTGCACTTGATACAGACGATAAAACAGTAAGAGATGCAAGGCTTGTTCCTATTTACGAGGCTGTTCATGCTAAGTTTGATGAGGAATATCCTGAGCAGGCAGAAAAGATTGACGAGTGTATGTACAAGTCGCAAAAGACTATAGTACGCCGTTGGCTGCTTGACGAGCAGAAGAGAGTTGACGGCAGAGGTATGAACGATATTCGTCCTCTTGCTTCCGAGGTTGGCATTCTGCCTAGAACACACGGCTCAGGTCTGTTTACAAGAGGTCAGACACAGGTACTGACAGTTGCTACACTTGGCCCTGTAAGCGACCAGCAGATTTTAGACGGTATTGACGACGAGGAAACAAAGAGATATATTCACCACTATAATTTCCCTTCATACTCTGTAGGCGAAACAAGACCAAGCAGAGGCCCTGGCAGACGAGAAATCGGTCACGGTGCTTTGGCTGAAAGAGCTCTTGTTCCTGTTATTCCTCCGGTTGAGGAGTTTCCATATGCTCTAAGACTTGTTTCAGAGGTTGTATCCTCTAACGGCTCTACATCTCAGGGCTCTATATGCGGTTCAACACTTGCTCTTATGGACGCCGGTGTACCTATTAAGGAGCCTGTGGCAGGTATTTCCTGCGGACTTATTACCGAGGGCGACCGTTGGATGACAATGGTAGATATTCAGGGCCTTGAGGACTTCTTCGGTGATATGGACTTTAAGGTAGCAGGTACTCACGACGGTATTACAGCTATTCAGATGGACCTTAAAATTTCAGGTCTTACACCTGAAATGATTAAGGAGGCTCTTGCTAAAACACACAAGGCAAGAAATTATATTCTTGACGAGGTTATGCTAAAGGCTATTCCTGAACCAAGAGCAGAGCTGTCTAAGTATGCTCCTAAAATGCTTACAACAACTATTCCTGTTGACAAAATCAGCGAGGTTATAGGTAAGAGCGGTAAGGTTATTAAGGAAATTCAGGCTGAATGCGAAGTTAAAATTGACATTACAGAAGAGGGTAATGTGTTCATAAGCGGTATTGATACAGAAAACTGTAAGCGTGCCCTTAATATAGTAGAAACTATTGCTAAAGACCCGGAGCCGGGTGCTATCTACAAGGGTAAGGTTACACGCCTTATGGATTTCGGTGCATTTGTTGAAATTGCACCGGGCAAAGAGGGCTTGTGCCACATTTCTCAGCTTGATGTTAAGCGTACCGAAAAGGTTGAGGATGTAGTAAATGTAGGCGATGTTATTCTTGTAAAGGTTCTTGAAATTGACGATAAGGGCAGACTGAATCTGTCCAGAAGAGAAGCTTTAATTGAGGTTGAGGGGCTTACACCTGAAAATAATGTTCAGCAGTCTCATTCCAGAAATAACAGACATAACGGCAGAAGATAATTATTCTTGTTTATATACAGGGTTGTGCGGCTTTCATCGGACAACCCTGTTTTGCATATATAATTACATTAAAATTACAGTTTTAAATTACAATTGAAAAAAGACGGAATATATGTTATACCTGTATAAATGAGCAGATGCTTCAAAAGGAGGATATATGGTATGAGAACAGGCTTTAAAAAAGCGGTAAGCGTAGCTTTGTGTGTGCTGTGTGCTGCAGTGGGTATTCCGACCGCATCCGCCGCCGACAATGTTGACACGCTGCTTTCTAAAATGACTACAGAAGAAAAAATAGCTCAAATGATAACCGTTGCAGTACGCCAGTGGGACGGCGAGGATTTTACCGTTATGGAGGACGATGTAGCTAATATTATTTCTAAAACCTCGGTAGGCGGGGTAATATTGTTTGCAGAAAACCTTGTCGATACCGAACAGTCTGTAAAGCTTACTACAGCATTTCAACAGGCGGCGTTAGCTTCAAGAAACAAAATACCGCTGTTTATCAGTACAGACCAAGAGGGCGGCGAGGTTGTAAGGCTGAACACAGGCACATCTCTGCCGGGCAATATGGCACTTGGTGCAATTAACAGTGCAAACGACGCCAAAACGGCAGGTAATATTTTGGGCAGTGAGCTTGCCGCTCTGGGAATAAATATGGACTTTGCACCGTCCCTTGATGTAAACAGTAATCCGTCTAATCCTATTATAGGCTTAAGGTCATTTTCTTCCGACCCCGCCATAGTTTCGGCATTGGGCACACAGGTTATAAACGGTATTCAGCAGAATAATGTTGCGGCTGCCGCAAAGCATTTTCCGGGACACGGCGATACCTCAACAGATTCCCACACATCACTGCCTAGTGTGGACAAGTCCTTAGACCAGCTTGAAAAATGCGAATTTCTTCCTTTTAAGGCTGCTATTGACAACGGCGTTGATGTTATTATGACAGCACACATTCAGTTCCCACAGGTTGAAAAGAAAACTGTAAAGTCGGAAAGCGACGGCAGCAATGTAACTCTGCCGGCTACACTTTCAAAAACCTTTGTTACCGATATTCTTAGAAACAAGCTGGGCTTTAAGGGTGTTGTTACTACAGACGCTATGAATATGGGAGCTATTGCGGACAATTTCGGCGTAGCTCAGGCTTGTATTTTGGCCATTAATGCCGGTGTTGACAATTTGCTTATGCCTATTTCTTTGACAGATAAAAGCAGCGGTACAGAGCTTAAAGGACTTATCGGCAATATTAAGTCGGCAGTAGTAAACGGCAATATAAAGGAAGAAACCATTGACAATGCAGTTAAGCGTATTTTGCAGCTCAAGGAAAAGCGTGGAGTGCTTAACTACACTGCCCCTACAGCTGAAAACGCCAAGAAAATTGTAGGCAGTGCAGAAAACCACGAAACAGAAGATGACCTTGCTACAAAGGCAATTACTGTTTTGAAAAATGAGGGAAATGTGCTTCCTTTTAAGCCTACAGAAAATCAAAATGTAGTTTTGGTTGCGGCTTATGACAATGAAACACCGGGTATGGAATATGCAATGAGCAAAATGATTTCTCAAAAGACCATACCAAATGTAAACTATGAAACCTGTTATTATAACGACGGCTCATCAGCAGAAGAAATATTAAATACTGTCAGCGGTGCAGACTATGTAATAGTGCTGTCGGAAATGAACAGCAATGAGGATATAGCACAGGGCAGTTTAAATACCTATGTGCCAACCTCTGTGATGAATTATTGCAAAGAAAACAATATTAAATGCGTAGTGGTCAGCGTTGGCAAGCCTTATGATACTGCAAACTATAAGGACGCTCAGGCTCTTATGGCAGCCTATGGCTGTAACGGTATGAATCCGGAGGATACAGACGGCTCTCAGCCTGCGACATATACCTATGGCCCCAATATTTTGGCAGCTGTGGAGGTTGCCTTTGGCTATAAAAACCCATACGGCACATTGCCGGTAGATATTCCGGCGGTGCTTTCCGACGGTTCTATGTATGAAGCTAATTTAGTGTTCAAAAAAGGCGACGGCTTGCTGTTTGCCGGTACAGTAAGACCGGCAGAGGCTGCAACACAGCCTGCAGCTACAGAAGACGAAAAGGCAACCGCTTTGCCAAGCAGCAGTGATCCTGTAAACAGCTTTATGAATACACTGCAAAACAGCGGTTATTTCCTTATAGTAGCGTGCCTGCTGGCGGCTGCATTGGTTGTAATTATTATTATCATTGCTGTTGCTGTCAAAGGCGGAAAGAAAAAATCGAATAAAAAAATCCGATAAATAATTTGCGGACAACTAACCTGTTAAAGACACAGCAGACCTCGGCTTTTTGCCAAGGCTTGCTGTGTCTTTTGTTGAATACCGCTTATTTTGCGAAATCGTGTATAAGAATAAAGCAGTGCCGAATATCACCGTACGGTGTATAAAAGCCCTTGTGCTTCGATGTAATTATTGATTTTTACATAGCGGCTTAGCTGTAAAACTAATGTAGCTGCCATATTTTTAATGCTTGTGGCATATACTGTTAATAATAAATGTGAGGTTATTTAGTGCCGGTTGTATTTGCAGACTGTTGAGGCGGATAAATGCAATGACTTAAAGCGGCTTTGTAATCTGCTTTTTAGCTTTATACCACAACACAGGCTGTATAAATGTCGGTTTTATGAAAAGTAGTGGCTAAAGTGCATAAAAAATATATAAATTATTGTTAATATTAGGTGAACTTTTAGTTTTTAATTAAAAAACATTGCACTATATGTATGCATAGTATATAATGTTCTTAACATAAATTTACATATTTGTGCATAATGCTAATACAGTTAAAATAAAGTGTAGGAGTGAAACAACAGCAATGAAACAGTACGAAGCTAAAAAAATAAAGAATATAGTTTTATGCGGACATGGCGGATGTGGAAAAACCTCTGTAGCCGAGTCTATGATTTTTTTGTCGGGAGCTGCCGAGCGTCTTGGCAGAATAAACGACGGAAACACTGTTATGGATTTTGATCCCGAGGAGATAAAAAGAAAAGTATCTGTAATGTCGGCAATAGCACCTATTGAGTGGAAGGGCTATAAAATTAATCTTATAGATACTCCCGGACTTTTCGACTTTGTTGGCGGCGTATGTGAGGGTATGCGTGCCGCTGACACGGCACTTATAGTTGTTTCGGGCAAGGACGGCGTTGGCGTCGGTACAGACAAAGCCTTTAAAATGGCTGAAAGGTCGGGTATGTCAAAGGTGTTCTTTGTAAACGGTCTTTGCGACGAAAGTGCGAGATTTTACAGAGTTTTTGAAACTCTAAAGGCACATTACGGCCCGTCTGTTTGTCCTGTTGTTGTGCCGTATATAGAAAACGGTCAGGCTAATTGCTATGTAAATATTCTTGAGTATAAGGCATACAGATATGAAAACGGCAAGATAACTCAAACCGCCATGCCTGATATGGGCGACCGTCTTGAGGGCTTGCGTACGGCTATTTATGAGGCCGTAGCAGAAACCGACGAGGAAATGTTTGAAAAGTACTTCAGCGGTGAGGAGTTTACTCCGGAGGAGGTTATTGTAGGCGTCAGCCGTGGCGTAAAGGAGGGTACTATTACCCCTGTATTCTGTGGTGACGCTCAAAATACATATGGTATAGAGCATCTGCTGAACGGCATTAACTGGCTTGTTCCGTCAGCAGACGAAAGGGTTGAAATTGCAGTTGACACAAACGGCGAGCCTGTAGAGCTAAAGGCAAATGAAAATGCAGCCGCAGCGGCTATTGTTTTCAAAACTGTTGCCGATCCGTTTGTAGGTAAGCTTTCCTACTTTAAGGTAGTATCAGGCAAGGTTACGCCTGACAGTCCACTTGTAAATATGAGAACAGGTGCTGTAGAAAAAATAAGCAAGGTTCTTATTCCAAAGGGCAAAAAGCAGGAGGAAGCAAGGTGCATAACAGCAGGTGACATTGGTGCGGTGGCAAAGCTTAGCTCAACCAACACAGGCGATACTCTTTGTGCACCGACCAGAAAGGTAACCTTAGAGGGTATAAGCTACCCTGTGCCTACATATAAAATGACGGTTGCACCTAAAACAAAGGGTGAAGAAGACAAGGTGGCACAGGCTCTTGCTAAAATTTCAGAGGAAGACCCTACTGTAGTAACACAGGCAGATAAGGAAACAAAGGAAATGATCCTTGCAGGCATGGGCGAGCAGCACCTTGATGTTGTAGTGTCTAAGCTGAAAAATAAATTTAATCTTGATGTTGTTTTAAGCACGCCAAAGGTAGCGTACCGTGAAACTATACGCAAAAGCGTTAAGGTGCAGGGCAAGCACAAAAAGCAGTCGGGCGGACATGGTCAGTTTGGCGATGTTTGGATAGAGTTTGAGCCTTCAGACTGCGAAGGCTTGGAGTTTGCAGAGAGGGTTGTAGGCGGTGCAGTGCCAAAGGGATTTTTCCCGGCAGTGGAAAAAGGACTTAGAGAGAGCATAAAGAAGGGCCCTCTGGCAGGCTATCCTGTAGTGGGCGTAAAGGCAACCTTGTATGACGGCTCGTACCACCCTGTAGATTCGTCGGAAATGTCATTTAAAATGGCGGCTGCGGTAGCTTACAAAAACGGTATGCCGCAGGCAAGTCCGGTACTGCTTGAGCCGGTAGAGTCTGTGTCGGTAATGGTGCCCGATGCAAATATGGGCGACATTATGGGAGAGGTAAATAAACGCCGTGGCAGAGTGCTGGGTATGAACCCGGGCGAGGACGGCTTGCAGACTGTTGAGGCGGAGGTTCCGGCTGCCGAGATGAGCGATTTTTCGGTTTATCTCAGGCAGGTAACTCAGGGTAAGGGCAGCTACAAAACAGCCTTTGCAAGATATGAGCCTGTTCCGGAAAGTATTGCAGCAAAAATAATAGAAAACCGAAAAGGTGAAAATAAGTAATTAATCAGAAACACACTTTTTTCTGCGGATTATATAGATTATTTATAAATTAGTGCTTTTATATCGAACGGGCTGCTTAGGAGTATAAATTTTTCCGAGCAGCCCTGTTTTTGGTAAATATATACTTAACCTGCTCTGAAAAACAAATTAAAATGTACGCAGTAAAAATGCTTTTTTTACATTAAATTAGTGTATAATTATTATCGTAGAGAATCAGTACCTGCTTTAGAAGTGCAAATTAAGGTGATTTATATGAAAGCGGCAATATTTCAAATGAATATAGAGTGGGAAGATAAAGAGAAAAATTTATTAAAGGTTGAAAGAGCGGCGGCAGAGGCGTCACAAAACGGGGCAGATGTTATTTTTTTGCCCGAGATGAGCCTAACGGGCTTTTCTATGAATATAAAAGCTACAGCCGAGGCCGACAAATACACCGTACTGCGGGCACAGGACATTTGCAGAAAATACGGTATTGCCATGGGAATTGGCTGGACAGAGCAGTGCGGTGCTAAGGCGAAAAATTGCTATACTGTTTTAGATAAAAGGGGCAGAATTTTAAGTACATATGTAAAAATTCACCCGTTTTCCTACAGCGGTGAGGATAAATATTTTGTTAAGGGCGAAGAACTGACAGAGTATAAAATAGAGAATACCTGTTTTTCTACGGCAATATGCTATGATGTGCGTTTTCCGGAGCTGTTTCGGGGCATAAGCAAAAACCGTTTGGTTACAGCTGTAGCTGTGCCGGCCAACTGGCCGCAAAAAAGAGAAGGCCACTGGAGAGTGCTTACACAGGCAAGAGCAATAGAAAACCAGCTGTATATACTTGCGGTAAACTGTGTAGGAAGCATAGGCGGTGTAAGCTACAGCGGCGGCTCCTGCATAATAGCTCCCGACGGTGAGCTTGTTGCCGAATGCGGCAATAACGAAGAAATTGTATATGCAGGCTTGGGGTATGATATTGAAAAATTGCGAAGCAGCTTTCCTGTGTACAATGACAGAAATGTAAATTTTTATAAATCCATTTTGTGAAATGGCATATCCCATTGTAAAGAAAAATTAAAGTTGTGGTAAAAATTCCGCAATGTGTATAAATATTTGCATATAATCTTTAAAAAATCATATGAAATTTAACTAATCTATTGAAATTTATTGAATGCGTTGGTATTATATTACTATGGAATGATGTAGAGGATAACACAAAGAGGAAAGGGCTATCTTTATGCAGAATGTAATGGACGAAAAACAGCATTTACAGGCGTTCTACAGCGGCAACAGCTGTAACGCTTATGAATATATGGGCTCGCACAGGGTTGGCGACGAAAACTGCTTTGTCTTTAGGGTGTGGGCACCAAACGCCTTGTCGGTATCGGTAATAGGCAGCTTTAATAATTGGGACGAAACGGCAAATTATATGTCACGCATAGGAAACGGCGATGTATGGGAGTGCTATATAAATAATGTAAATCAGTATGACTCTTATAAGTATTGTATAGAAGCAAAGGACTACAGAAGGTTATATAAATCCGACCCCTACGGCTTTCATTTTGAAACAAGGCCAAACAATGCGTCCAGAGTTTATTGTCTGGATAATTTCCGTTGGAATGACAGTCAATGGTTGGAAAGCAGAAAGAATATTAATGTAAAAGAAGCCCCTATGAATGTGTATGAGGTTCATATTGGCTCATGGCGAAGATACCCCGACGGCAATTTTTATGATTACAAGGAGCTGGCAAACCAGCTTGTGCCTTATGTTAAGGAAATGAGCTATACACACATTGAGCTTATGCCGGTTATGGAATACCCGTATGACGGCTCATGGGGCTACCAGCCAACGGGCTATTTTGCTCCTACTTCACGCTACGGTGACCCTGAGGGCTTTATGTATTTGGTTGACAAGTGCCATCAAAACGGTATCGGGGTAATTATTGACTGGCCTATTTCTCAGTTTCCAAAGGACGACTATGCCCTGGCGTTGTTTGACGGCACCTGCTGCTACGAATATCACGATCCGTTAAAGGCAAACCGTGAAGAAAAAGGTACGCTGGTGTTCGACTATTCACGCTATGAGGTTATCAGCTTTCTGCTTTCCAGTGCAGCCTTTTGGGTTGAAAAATACCATATTGACGGTTTGAGGCTGGACAATGTTGCCGCTATGCTTTACCTTGACTATAACCGTACCGGTAAGGAATCGGCGAAAAACCAATTTGGCGGCAAAGAAAACCTGGAGGCTGTTGCATTTATACAAAGATTAAACACAAGCCTGCACAGGCTTTACCCAAGCGCAATTACCTTTGCCGAGGAGTCCACAGCATGGCCTATGATAACAAAGCCTGTTAAAGAGGGCGGCTTAGGCTTTGACTTTAAGTGGAATATGGGCTGGATGAACGATATGCTGCACTATATGTCGCTGGATCCGTTTTACAGACCGTTTAACCATGCTAATTTAACATTTTCTTTTTTCTATGCGTTCTCTGAAAGCTTTGTTCTGCCGATTTCGCACGATGTGGTGGTTTACGGCAAAAAGTCATTGTTCAGTAAAATGCCGGGGGATTTCAACAGTAAGTTTGACCAGGTAAGAATATTTATGGCATACACAATGATGCACCCGGGCAAAAAGCTGACCTTTATGGGTGCCGAAATAGGACAAATGGAAGAATGGAACACCGACAGTGAGCTTGCCTGGAGTGTACTGGAATATCCTAAAAACAAGCAGCTAAAGCACTTTATAAAGTGTTTGAACAGGTTTTATGCAGATAATCCGCCTATGTATCAAATAGAGGATTCATGGAAGGGCTTCCACTGGATTCACCATGACGACTATACACAGTGTGTGCTTGCCTTTAGAAGACTTGACAAAAACGGAAACGGTATTATAGTTGTGTGCAACTTTTTACCTATTAAGCGGGAGGGCTATTATATTGGCGTTCCTTACAAGGGGGCTTATTCAGAGGTGCTAAACACCGACCTTGCAGAGTATGGAGGCTCCGGTATTTCAAACGGACACAGCATTGCTACAGAGGATGTTCCTATGCACGGGTATGACCAAAGCATAAAGCTTACCTTGCCTCCGTTGTCGGTTATGTATTTTGTTTGCGTTGAAGGTAAAGACCAAAACGAAAAAATAAATGTAGCCGAAGAGGACAAGGAAACTATGGAGGAGCTTATAGAGCTTAACGAAAAAATAGCCGAAATAGAAGAAACAGAAAATTCTGACAGTGATGCCGATTTGCCTCCTAAGGTGCGGGAAAAAGTGAAAGAAACCAAACCTACCCAGCCAACCGTCAGCAGTGCTAAAGGTGAAGCCGAGGAAATTAAAAAAGCCGCAGAGCCTAAAAAGCCGGCACAGGCTGTTCCCTTGAAGGAGGACGAAGAAGCGTCCGAAAAAAGCAAAGCATAAAGGCAGCCTTAAAATAAGGGGCTTTAATAATATAAAAAATTTGTTTATAAATATCTAATAGTTGATTATAAAACAAAAGGAAATATTAAGGAGGAATAAATACGATGTATCAAAAGCAAACTACAGTGGCAATGATACTGGCAGGAGGACAAGGCAGTCGATTAGGGGTGCTGACAAGAAAGCTGGCAAAGCCGGCCGTGCCTTTTGGCGGAAAATACAGAATTATAGATTTTCCTTTATCTAACTGCGTAAACTCAGGCATAGAGGCTGTTGGCGTACTTACACAGTACCAGCCGTTGGTGCTGAACGAGTATGTGGGAAACGGCCAGCCTTGGGACTTGGACGGTATGTATTCGGGAGTGACCTGTTTAAGCCCATATCAGCAAATGGACGGTGCACACTGGTACGCAGGTACGGCAAATGCTATTTATCGCAATATGAATTTTATTGAGAGGTACGACCCTGAATATGTGGTTGTTCTTTCAGGCGACCATATTTATAAAATGGATTATGCAAAGATGATTTCTTTCCATAAAAAGCATAAGGCAGACTGTACTATTGCGGTTATTGATGTGCCGCTGGAGGAGGCTTCCAGATTTGGTATATTGAATACTAATCCTGACGGTTCTATTTATGAGTTTGAAGAAAAGCCGGCACACCCAAAAAGTACAAATGCTTCTATGGGTATATATGTATTTAACTGGTCAAAGCTCAGAAAGTATCTTGAGGAGGACGCAGCAGACCCTAACTCAAGCAACGACTTTGGCAAGGATGTTTTGCCTGCTATGCTAAATGCAGGAGAGAGAATGTTTGCCTATCCTTTTGAGGGATACTGGAAAGATGTAGGTACTATAGACAGTCTGTGGGAGGCAAATATGGATTTGCTTAACCCTAAGGTTCCGCTTGACCTTAGCGGCGAAACAGATAAGGTATATTCCCGTAATCCATCAATGCCGCCGCATTACATAGGCCCAAATGCAAATATACAAAATTCATTGGTATCTGACGGCTGCGATGTTGACGGAAGAATAGAATTTTCGGTTTTGTTCCCGGGTGTTACTATAGGCACAGGTGCAACTGTAACCGATTCCATACTTATGCCGGGAGCAACAATTGAAGACGGTGCTACGGTCGAATATGCCATAGTTTCTGAAAATGCTGTTATTAAAAAGAATGCCCATATAGGCGGCAGACCTGAGAACATTAAGGAAGAGGGCAAATGGGGAATTGCCGTTATAGGCGACGGAATAACAGTAGGCGAGGGCTGTGTAGTAGAGCCAAAGGCTATGATAGACGCTGATGTTACGGAGGTAGAAAAGTAATGAGAAATAACGATGTACTGGGTATTATTTTTGGTAATAGTCACGCTGAAAGAATTCAGTCTTTAACATCACACCGAACAATGGCATCGGTACCGTTTGGCGGTAAATACAGACTGGTGGATTTTAACCTTTCAAATATGTCAAACTGCGGAATAACAGATGTAGGAATTATTGTAGATAAAAACTTTTTCTCACTTATGGATCATGTAGGCTCGGGTAAAAGCTGGGATTTGTCAAGGAAAAACGGTGGCGTTCACCTGCTTCCTCCGTTTATTCAGTCAGGCGAGGCATCCGGAGATACTGTTATTGAAAAGCTGTATTCAATAAGAAGATTTTTAAATGACGCTACCGAGGAATATGTGCTTTTAGCAGACTGCGACCTGGTTGCAAATGTTAATTACAGCGATATGATTCAGCAGCACATTGATAAAAATGCCGATTTTACCGTTTTGTACATAAACGGCTTAAACAGTGAAAGCAGGCGAGACGCCGTAACCTTTATTACAGACACCGACGAGCGTATCACAGAGTTTTTGGTAGAGCCACGGGCAAAGGCGGAGTGCAACATAGCCGCAGGGGCTATACTTACAAGCCGCAGTCTGCTTTTGGAAATTGTACAGGAAAGTGTCAACACCAATAAGCTGAACTATGTTAGAAACATTTTCCAAAAGGATGTAAATAAATATAGATTTTACGGCTATAAGCACGAGGGCTACTATTCGCTCATATCTTCAATAGAGGAGTATTTTGAAGCCAATATGGATTTGCTGAGCAGAGAAAACAGAAAAGAGCTGTTTAATGTACACAGACCTATTTATACAAAGGTGCGTGACGATATGCCAAGCAGATACGGACTGGGCTCTTCAGTAAAAAATTCACTGGTTGCTCAAGGCTGCGTTATTGAGGGTGAAGTTGAAAACAGTATTATATCAAAAGGCGTGCGCATAGGAAAAGGCTCAAAGGTTAAGAACTGCATAGTTATGCAGGACACAAAGATAGGCGAAAATGCAAACCTAAGTTATGTAATATGCGACAAGGATGTAGTTATTAAGGACGGAAGGGCATTGTGCGGATATAATTCCTTTCCTATTTACATTCCCAGTGAAAAAGTGCTATAATCTATATGAATAATATGGAATTTATTTAAATATATGGAGGTAATTTTACAATGAGAATTCTTTATTGTACCAGTGAAGCTAACCCTTATGCAGGCTCGGGCGGTTTGGCAGATGTTGCGGCGTCGCTGCCTAAAACACTGCGTCAGCGTGGAATAGACTGCAGAGTGGTTATGCCGCTGTACGGCACTATCCCGCAATATTTAAGGGACGGTATGCACTACATAACCAATTTTACAGTTCCTACTGCATGGAGAAGACAGTACTGTGGTGTTTTCTGGGCAGAATATGACGGTGTAACCTTTTATTTTATAGATAACGAGTATTACTTTAAAAGAAGCGGTTTGTATGGCTTTTATGATGACGCAGAGCGTTTTTCCTTCTTTTCAAGAGCTATTCTTGAAATGCTGCCTTATATAGCTTTTCATCCGGATCTAATTCATACAAACGACTGGCAGACAGCTCTTGTACCTACCTATTACTACTTCTTCTATTCAAAAAATCCGTGGTACCACAATATTAAGAGCCTTTATACTATTCATAATATACAGTATCAGGGTATGTATGGCTGGGAAGTAAACACAGAGTGCGTGGGCATACCTGAGGACTGCACAAAAATGCTGGAAATGGACGGCAAGCTGAATATGTCAAAGGGTGCTATTGAAACCTCTACAAGAGTTTCTACTGTTAGCCCGTCTTATGCAAAAGAAATTCTTGACCCTTGGTTTGCCTGCGGCTTGGATCAAATCTTAAAGCACAGAGCATATAAGCTGTGCGGCATACTAAACGGTATAGACAACGACAGCTACAACCCTGCAACCGACTTCCATATGTATGCGAATTATACTCCTGAGTATCCGCAGGGTAAGGAGGAGTGTAAGCGTAGGCTTCAGGAAAGGCTTTGCCTTGCACAAAGAGGCGACATACCGCTTATTGCTATGGTTACTCGTCTTGTTAGTCATAAGGGGCTTGACCTTGTTCGTGGCGGTATTGAGCATATTTTGGATAATTATGATGTTCAGTTTGTTGTACTTGGTTCCGGTGACAAGGAATATGAGGATTATTTCTGGTATCTGCAAAGCAAGTACCCGGGCAGAGTTTGCTTCTGTCATGGCTATGTGCCTGAGCTTGCCCGTAAAATCTATGCCGGCTCCGATATATTCCTAATGCCGTCAAAGAGTGAGCCTTGCGGTCTTTCTCAGATGATAGCTTTAAGATACGGCAGTATTCCGGTTGTTCGTGAGGTAGGCGGACTTAGAGATTCTATTCACGACAGTCAGGACGGCTACGGAAACGGCTTTACCTTTAGAAATTACGATATTCTTGATATGAACAACGCTTTGCAGAGAGCAATTGGCGGTTACTGGAACCGTGACGGTTGGCGTGCCCTTGTTTACAGAGCAATGACAAGTGACAACTCATGGGCTCGTTCAGCAGGTGATTATATTAATGTATATCAGGATACTATAGACAACTGGAATTAACTAACGGTCTATAATGAAAATTAAAACAGGGCAAGCACAGCGGCTTACATAAGCCTTTGTGCTTGCCCGTATTTTTGTTTTGGTAAATTATTGCTTTATACACCGATTAAGGAAATATACAGCTGCAAAAGCTTTGTGTCGTCATTTTTGTTAAGCTTAAAGCTTACATAGGTTTTGTTTTCTTCTATGTATATTATGCCGCTGTCTACTGCTCTTGATGAAATGTTGTAAAGCTCCTTGCCGTCCTTGTCGTGTACCCTTATATTTAAGGAACCCGGTTTGATGCCTGAATCGGAATTAACAACGCTAAGGTCAATTATGCTTTTAAACAATGCTATATCATCACTCTTTTCGCTGAAAACCCTTTTTTCGTTGTTAATTCTTGACAGCCTTGCAACCTTATTTGTATCTATAACATCTTTAAGCTTAGAGGGCTTTACCTGCTTATAGCTGCTGTAGTCCTTTTCGTCGTCAAGTGCTGCTGCTGTGGCCTGCTGTGTACCCTCGGTAGGTGCGGTGCTGTTTGTGCTGCAGGAGCAGCCGACTAATGTCAGCATTGCCGCCAACAGGCATACAGCTGTTGTTATTGCTTTTTTCATAACACTGCCTCCTTTTCGTTAATGAGCTGTGTTTAATTATACCATATAAATGCTGACTGACAAGGTGAAATTTTATTTTTGTAATCAGTCTGCTTTATTAGCAGCTGTTGTTTGAATATTAATATAATAAATGGTAAAATATTTTGGGTGATATTATGAACGACAAGGAAATGCGTGAGCCGCTGTTTAATTACCTTGAAAATACACAGGAGAAGCTGCGTATTTTTGAAGAGCTTGCCATAAGAAAATCTATAGCAGATGTTGTTGTGGTAAAGGAAAACACATTGACGGGAATTGAAATAAAAAGTGACTGTGACACCTACGCAAGACTCGCAACGCAAATAAAGGATTATGACCATTTTTTTGACTACAACTATATAGCTGTTGGTAAAAGCCATATAAGGCAGGCTCACAAGCATATACCGCCTAAATGGGGAATTATTTGCATATACAAGGACAGTGGCAGCGTTGCTGTGGAGGAGGTAAGAAAGCCTCTGCTTAATACACATACAAGGGTTAAGTACCAGATTAAGCTGCTGTGGAGGCTGGAGCTTAACAACATACTGGCAAAAAATAATCTTCCAAAATATAAGCAGAAAAGCAAGCTGTTTGTAAAACAAAAAATACTTGAAAAGCTGCCGGAGGATGTGCTGAAGCAAAACCTGTGCTACGAGCTTTTTGAGCGTGACTACACCCTGCTTTATTAATTGTGCCGCCTGTATAAAAATAATTGTTTACCTTATCTTGATAATTGTGTTGACAATCTGTCAAATTGAGCTTATAATATTGTCAACCGATTAACAAATTCAAGTTGACAATAGGAGGACTTCTTTATGAACAAATCAGAAACAAATAATAAGGGAAAGCTAAACATACGCAGCGGCTTGCTTGATATTGTGTTTACAGCAATGTTTGTGGCAATTATTGCCGTTTGTGCACAAATTCAAATACCTGTAGGCCCTGTGCCGTTTACACTGCAGACCTTGGGAGTATTTGCTGCGGCAGGCTTGCTGGGCTGGAAGCGTGGCACTGCGGCTATATTGGTTTATGTGCTGCTGGGACTTGTAGGCGTGCCTGTTTTTGCCGGCTTTTCAGGGGGAATTTCCTGTATTGTAGGCCCTACAGGAGGATACATTATAGGATTTATTTTTACAGCCCTCATAGTAGGTCTTATGTGTGACAAGCTGGGCAGAAAGCTGTGGGTGGCTATAGTTTCTATGGTTATCGGTCTTGCGGTATGTTATGCATTTGGCACAGCTTGGTTCTGCGTGTCAACCTCAACAGGTATTTTAGACGCTCTTTTAATATGCGTAGTACCGTTTTTGATTGCAGACGCAGTGAAAATAGCTGTAGCTTCTTTATTGGTAAACAACCTTGACAGAGTTATTAAATTATAAGCTTCGTCCCCACCACAGTCTTTGTATTCAGTATTTTGCAGGCAAGGGGTACAGCAGTACCTTTGTAAAGGAAATGCAGAGAATTATTATATGGCTGGAGCAGAATAATCCCGTATTGACGCTTACAGAAGAATGTGATATGGTTTGCGGCAGCTGCCCCAATAAAAAGTGCGGGCGGTGCATAACACACTGCAAGGTTAATGAATTTGATACAGCCTGCTTAAAAGAATACAGGCTTTCCTTTGACAGTGCCGTAAGCTGGGAACGCTTAAAACAGCTTGCCCTAGATAAAATAATAAACAAGGGCTTGCTTAGCGAGGTTTGCAGCGGCTGTCAGTGGAAATGTTGGGAGCAGGAAAAGCTCAGCTTAACCGGTCAAGGCTAAAGGCAGCTTATAATTAGCTGTACAGATTTTTCATATTGCTTAATTTGCACCCCCCAAAGGTCATTGTTAATGTGAGCTTTGGTGGGTGCTTTTTTGTTAAGTCTACAAACGAAAGATAAAAAATCAACGGCTGTATTGCAATTACCCGTAAATTTTTGTATCATAAATACAGATACTTTTGCAATGTGATAACCGGTCTTGCAGAAAATAAGAATGGTTGTGAAGGTGTAGTATTAATACAATGGAGATTCAGATATATGACAGTTGCAGCCCTAATTGAAAAATTATGCTTAAAAACCGCATACCCTCTGGAGCCAAGCGAAAAACAGGTTACAGGCTGTTATGCAGGAGATTTGCTGAGCAATGTAATAAAAAAGGCTAAGCGTGGCAATGTGTGGCTTACCGTAATAAATAACCCAAACACCGTAGCTGTAGCTATGCTTAGAGGATTAAGCTGTATTATTATGTGTGACGGCTCAAAGCCTACAGAACAGGCAATAAAGGACGCCGCCCAAAAGGGAATACCTATTTTGCTGAGCAGTAAGTCTGTGTATGAAACAGCAGTTGATATAAGCAGGGTGATATAATGCAGAATATTACGGATTGTATTTTGGAGCTTGTTAAAAACTCAATAGAGGCAGGCAGTACATTTATAAAAATAACCGTGTTTCAGCGGGACGCCTGCCGCTTAATTATGCAGGTAGAGGACAACGGCTGTGGTATGACCTTGCAGGACTGTCAAAATTGTGAAAATCCCTTTTATTCTACAAAGGGCAAAGAGATAGGTATGGGCATTCCGCTTGTGAAGGAGCTGGCAGTGCGTACCGGCGGTGACTTTGCAGTTGAAAGCAGAGGCAAGGGGGCAACGGTTTCGGCACTGTTTAAGCCCTACAGTATTAATATGATACCTATTGGCGACCTATATAGTGCAACGCTGAGCTTAATAAAGTCCTACAGTGATATTAGGTTCGTTTTATGCCAAAAAACAGGTAGCAGAAATATTACAATAGATTCAGGCTTTTTAAAACCACAGGTGGATTAATATGTTAGTTTTAGAAGTGTTAATTATACTGCTTGCGGCGTACGCCTCGGTTTTAATAGCCGCTATGATATTTTTCTCATTAAGAAAACCAAAGGCAGACAGTGTTACGGTGCTTGTACTGGGCTGTAAGGTTAAGGGAAGCATACCAAGCCAAAGCCTAAAGCGGCGCTTAGAAAGGGCGTTTAGATATTTAAACGAAAATCCTAACACGGTGTGTATTGTTTCGGGAGGTAAGGGAAGCGACGAAAGTATTTCCGAGGCTCAATGTATGAAAAGCTACCTTGTAAGCAAGGGCATTTTGGCTGAAAGAATTATTAAAGAGGAGCGTTCGGTAAATACACGGGAGAATTTTGTTAATTCCTATGAAATTGTGTGCAGTCGGAGGCTTTGCAGGGATATTGTTGTGGCTACAGACTTTTACCACCAGCTAAGAGCTTACATAATAGCGAAAAAATGCGGAATTAATATTGCAGGTGCAATAAGCAGCGTTCCGGGGGTAAAAACTCTGGTTTTCCACATTGTGCGTGAGCTTGCGGCTGTGCTTGTTGAACTCTTTATTTAAGGAGATTTTTATGCTTGAAACAAACAGGCTGCTTATTCGTCCGTACAGTAAAGGCGACAAGGCGTCGTTGTACAATACCATAAGCAGATATGAAATTTACAGAACAACCTACGGTATACCACAAGCTTGTACTATGGGCTATGCCGCAAAGTGGATAAGCAGAGTGCTGCAAAATGCACGGGAAAACCGTTCATACGAGTATGCCGTTATAAATAAGCTTAGCGGTGAATATGTAGGTAATGTAGGGCTTATAAATATTGACTTTGTAAGCCGCAGGTGCGACATTTCGTATTTTATACATCCGGATTTTTGGAACAGGGGCTTTGCTGCCGAGGCGGCTGCTGAAATGGTAAAATATTCCTTTAATGTTTTAAATATGAATCGTGTAGGCGGTATGTGTATGGAAAAAAATGCGGCGTCAGCCAAGGTGATGGAAAAGCTGCTTATGAAAAAAGAGGGAGTCCTGCGTGACTATTTTATAAAGGACGGTATAAAAACAGATGCGGCTGTGTACTCAATATTAAGAAAAGAATATGATTTATTATTAGAACGCAAAGAATAGAGTTATTGACATTTTCAACATTTCAATGTTGAAAACTGCTAAAAACTTTTTGGAAGTTTCAGTACACTACTATATTTAGCCGTTGCGGATGTTAACAACACTATATATGGGGAAAAACGGCTGATGAAAATGTCGAAAGCCCTTGAGGATAACTTTATTTTATATTTTTACAGCTGTAATGCGGTAGCTGTAAATAATAGGGCTTGCATAAGAGCTGTACTTGTGTTGACTGTAAATAAAGCGTATACTATGCTACAAATATTGGAATAGTTATAAATTTTATAAAATACGAGGTATTATGATGAGTTTATTTGGTAATAAAAATGAGGTTTCCGATACGCAAAGGGAGCTTGAAGAATATATGAAAAAGCGTAGTCAGGATAATTCAGGTATGAATTTTAACGGCTACTATTCCCCTGACAGCTTTACAGGCAACACCCCGCAACAGGGGTATGCCCAAAGTGACAGTCAGGCTGAATATAGAAATGAAACAGAAAGAAATGCTGAGGCAAGTGCGGTTTGGAAATCAGAAATATCCTTTAAGGGCGGTGCAAAAAACTTAGCCTCCGGTATAGCAATTACTGCAGTGGTTTCTGTTATAGGTTTGGCTCTTGCCGTTTTTTGCGCTGCTATAAACCCTATATACGGTATAATGGTTTTTGGTGCTGTTATAGCTGTTGTTGGTTTTTTTATGTCAATTTCCGACAATGTATTGAAAATAGGGTATGGCGGACTAATAATTGCCATTGCAGGTATTGTATTAACGGTAGGGGCAGCTTCGGCATTAACAGGTTTTAAAACTATACTTCCTGTACTGTCTACTACACTTTTTACAATATTAGGTGCATGTATGATAATTATCCCTTGTGTCAGATTAAAGCACAAGAAGAGAATATGTACCGAAAAAGTTTTGGGCGAAGTTATTGATATAAAAGAAAGGCGTAGTAGGAGCAACGGGTCGAGTTCCACCGTATACTGCCCTGTGTATAAATACAAATACTTAGGTATGGTCTATACCCACTCAAGCAATACATATACAAATGTAGGTGTACCTAAACTGGGCAGTGTAACTGAGATGAGGGTAAATCCTAACGACCCTCAGCAAGCTTATGTTGTTAAAGATAATGGCAGGTCTTCTACTGTTGTCATGGGTGTTCTTTTTATGGTAATTTCTTTGTTTATTACCGCTATGATAATATTAACATCAAATTAACTGTCGAATTACATATTTTAAAAGTTACTAAAGAGGTATTTTAATGAGCTTATTTAAAAGTCATAACAATATTTCCGATACTGAAAAAGAGCTTGAGGAATATTTAAAAAAGCGTAAAGAAGAGGGTGCATATGATGTTGTAGATAATATGACAAGCGGAAGCTACTCACAAAATAACAACTACTATAACCCTAATGCTGCCAACGAAGACAGTTATCAACAAAATAGTGCAAATGCTGGAAACGGTTACTACCAGCAAAGCACTGCCGACGAAGGGAGCAACGGCTATTATCAGCAGGATATTGCAAATAAGCATTGCCCTACTTACTATCAGCAGAACGCTGTAAACGAAAGCAGTAATTATTATCGGCAAAATGCTGCAAACCAAGGCGACTATCAGCAGGATATTGCAAACAAGCATTGTCCCACCTACTATCACAATGATTCTGACAATAATGCTTACAGTTGGCAGGAAAATAGCCGCCAACAGGCTGACTACTCTGCAAATCAGCCTAAGGCGACCGGTATATTTAAGCATAAAAAAACCGCTTTGTTTATGTTAATTTGTTTTATAGCTGTATTTGTAACTGCAGCTATAGGGGCAAAATTCTTGTGCTTAGGCTTTTTTGGGCTGCTGTTTTGCTTGGTTGGTATTTATGTAATAGCCGACAGAAAGTCTGCTACTAATACAAACAGCAAAAAGCACAGTGCAATACCAATACCAATACCGATTGGACTTATATTTACGATTATTGGGGCTATAAGCTTTGTGTCGGCAGTAATTAATGTGCTGCATCAATTCGGAATATAATAATTTTTATAATTTATTTAAACTAGCATAGGGGGGGAGAATTTGTTATGAGTTTATTTGATGATGATAGAACAAATGACACAGGGCAGGAGGTTGAGGCTTATTTAAAGCAACGCCAAAAAGAGGGTGCATATAATATTGAGAACAATGGCCAATATAAAACCTACAATAGCAACAGTAATCTATACTATCAACAGGTATCGGGTGAAAACAAGCAGGCAGGCGGCGCATATTCACAACCCACTGAAAATCAATCTGTGTACAACGGAAATCAATATCAAACCGAAAGGGAATTAAAAAAGCTGCAGAAAGAGGCCTTTTTAAAGAAAGCACATAAAAGGATCTATATAACTATGGCAATAGCCTTTTTATCAATATTTGTTGTGAGCTTTGTACATGCTATGCTGGCTGTAGTAGCATTTGGTATTATTTTTACATTGGCAGGTGTTCTTTGTGCATTAAACGGTAAAATCAGAGAAAGCTGTTATTTAACTCTTTTATGCTTAGGTGTTGGCGTAACCTTAGTGGTTGGTGGTTTGCTGAATATGGTAGGTATAGTCAATATATTTACCGAAGCTATTATTCCGTACATATTTGGGTATCCCATATTCGTTGGTGTGGCAACTATAATAATTCCACTTATCTGTACAGCTGTTCAAAAAACTAAATATACTCAAAAAGTTGTGGCTAAGGTAGTTGAACACGAAGAGGGTCAAACCCTGTCGGGTGGAAGGCCAAGATATTATTCTGTGGTATACGAGTATAGCTATATGGGCAAAAAATATACCTGTGATTTGGATGCCCTACGATATAATAGGCGACTGCCTAAAATCGGCTCTACTAGGGCTTTGTATATAAAACCAGATGACCCTGAGGTGGCTATACCTTTTGGCATAGCCAGCGGAGATGTGGTAGTTGGTATCACCCTTATAATAATAGGAATAGGCTTAACAGCCATAAGTATGGGTTGCTTTAACGGTTTAGTAATATACAGAACGTATAAATGATAAAAAATTTTATTATGGTTTTATAAGTTATTTTTGCCTGGTATAGGGAAGAAGGTACAAATATATATAAATCCTAACATGCCTAAGAAAGTGTGCTTTGCCGGTGTTGGTTTTAAGACACGAAATATGTTTATAGGATTTATTGCAATACTTGTACCTGTGATTATTATTGATATGCCTTTGCTAAGGCAATAATTAAGACATATGTATTTCAATATAAAAGGAGTAATAAAAACCAATGAAAAGACAAGGTTACATAAACTGGGACGAATATTTTATGGGAGTGGCACTGCTTGCCGCACAGCGAAGTAAAGACCCTAATACACAGGTGGGAGCCTGTATAGTAAGCGGTGAAAACAGCTGTTACGGCAGTAATGTAATAATTTCAACAGGCTACAACGGCTTTCCTATAGGCTGTTCGGATGATGAATACCCTTGGGAGCGTGAGGGCAGCAGCAACGAAACCAAATATCCGTTTGTAGTACATGCAGAGCTTAATGCCATACTTAACGCACACGGAAAGTCACTGCTTGGCACAAAAATATATGTTGCACTTTTTCCGTGCAACGAGTGTGCAAAGGCTATAATTCAGGCGGGCATTAAAGAGGTTATTTATCTTTCCGACAAATACCACGATTCAGACGGTTCTAAGGCTTCTCGCCGTATGCTTACCTCTGCCGGAGTTAAGCTTTCAAGATTTGTGCCGTCAACAGAAAAAATAGTTTTAAATTTTAATATTGAATAATATAGCTGATTAAACTATCAGCCTGCAAAAAAAGCACCTGCGTCAGCTTTTAAAGACACAGGTGCTTTTGTTTTATGCTATTTTAAATATTTTAAACACAAGCTATTAGTTGCCTGTAATGTCTGTAGGTTCACTCGTCTTTTTTTCTTTTTGCGGATTGCTGTATTTGGCTATTAAATCCTTTATGTTCAGCCAGTCGTCATGATGCTTATATTTCTTTATGTAACAGCTTGCGTAGCCCATCATAAGCCAGAAAAGAATAACCGTAAAGGAAATATCATAAAGCAGTGCCTTTTCAAATACAGCGTAGAACAGGTAAGCAAATAGAAACGAGAATATACAGGGCAGTGCGTCGTCGCTGTAAAAGCTGTTTTTTCGCATAAACAGTACCCTTGAAACGCTTATTATAAACCTTAAACCGAAAATTGCAAACAGCAAAAAGCCTATAACTCCTGTAGAAACAAGCAATGTTAAAAAGCCGTTGTGCAAATCGTTGTGATGGTATGAATAGCTAAGAGCACCGTTTAAATATTCTTGGCTGTATAAAACAATGTTTCCGTTAGATATTCCTATAACCGGCGAAAGCTTAAACAAGTTAAGAGATTCCTTCCAGAGCTTGGTTCTTCCACTGTCGATATTTTTATTTTTGTGGGAAAATGTTACACTACTGGACGGCTCTGTTGGTTTTTGGTTTTGCTGTTTTTGTGTACCGTCGGGGGCAAGGTTGTTTTGCGTGCTGTCATTAAGCAGGCTGACAATGGATGTGGTTTTTGAAACCACAACAGAAAATCCCGCCTGACATATGGTTCTTATAAACAGCGTAGCACCCACTAAAAACACACCTATAAGAATAAGCGAGCCAAGCTTTACTACAAGCTTTTTTCTTGTGGTTGGTGGGTTGGCAAAAAATCTGCAAACTATGTACACAAAAACATAGGCTATGCCTAGCACTATAGCGGCGTTGGAGTCGCACAAAAGCAGAGAAAACAGGCTTGTAAGTCCGCACAGGGCAAGCAGTATCTTGTTTACGGCCGGCTTTTTAACCCTGTCAATAAAGCTTTTTTTATATAAAATATGGCAGAAAGCCAGAGCCGCTACAGAGGTAAAGCCCAAATTGTTGGGGTTTACATATATTCCCGTAAAGCGGTTTTCATATATGGTAAATTTAATCCAGTACCATTCAAAGCGAAAATCAATAAGCAGACAAAAAATTCCGATTATATTTGCCGCTGTTACTATGTAAACAACTGTTGTTGCAATTTGGTAAAGCTCCAGTCTAAAGTTAAACCCCGGCTCTGTATGCATACCGTAGAAAATAACAAAGCATATTGCAATGTGAAGAAACATTACCAAGCTGTAGAAAAATGTTACCGACAAATTAATAAGTATTGACAGCAACGAAATAATCAAAAATGCATTTATCCATATTCCAAAGCTAAAGGTGAAAATGGTTTTGTTCTTTTTTTGATTGTAAAAGGTAAGGTAAACTCCCCATATAAAGAGCAGTACCAGCAGAACATACGCCGCTATCTGTAAAAAAGAAATGGTGCAGAACAGCAAATCTATAGTATATATTTTTCTGAATAAAGAAGAATCTCGGGTTTTTTCTTTAAGTGTAGTCACAGCTATCCTCCCGAACAGATATTAACTGAAAACTTCTTTTACCGTTTTCAGCATTATGCCTAAATCATAAAAAACATTAAATTTGCGGTAATAATCAAGGTTAAGCTCCATTTTTTTAGGGAGTATAATTTCCATATAGTTTTTGTCAACCATTGCAGGGTCTGAAAAATATTCATCGTTGTCCTTAAACGAAATACTTGCCATAGAGGTAATACCGGCAGGTGTAAGCAGTGTGGCATACATTGCGGGGGTATATTTCTTTACATATTTTATAACCTCGGGGCGTGTGCCGACAAAGCTCATATCTCCGCATAAAACATTAAATACCTGCGGAAGCTCATCCAGACGAAGCTTTCGCAGCTTTTCGCCAAGCTTAGTAACACGCTTGTCGTTTGCCTCGGTAATAAGTCCTCCAAGCTTTTCCGCATTGTTTACCATAGTGCGGAACTTGAGTATTTTAAATTTCTTGCCGTTGGTTGTTATTCTTGTCTGCTTAAAAAATATAGGGCCCGGTGAATCACACTTAACCATAACGGCAATAACCGCTATAGGTATGATAAGTATTATCACTAAAATAAGTGAAATCAAAATGTCAAACACTCTTTTTGCAAAAAGCGAGCCTTTTTTCTTGCTTAATATATTATAATACTCCTTAACAGCGTCATTACGCATATAATCAGGAAGATTTTCCCACTTACACAGCATAAGAGAACCTCATTTCAACATCTAAATTATAAGCCCACAGGGCTTAGGTGTTAAATACATAAATGCTTTTAAAAATGTTCTTAATTATACAGAACAAAAAACAGCTGTTGTTTAGAAGTATATCAGTAAACAAGCCATTCCAGTATTTAATTATATAGCAACGCTAATGTTTATGCAACTTATAATAGCATAATAATTTTACTTAAATTTCAAAATTAATATATAGATTATGCACAAAAAAAATCAGGAAGTTTGGCTATTTAAATAGTTGACACATACTGCTTTTGGCGGATAATAGTTATTACCTACAGAGAAATGAAAAATTAATTTTTTATTAAATTATTTTTGCTGCATATGGTATATAATAGCTTACAGGTGGTGAGTTTATGCATAATTTTTTTACTAAGGTAGCACAGTTTATGTATGGCAGATACGGAATGGATAAGCTGAACATAGGCCTGCTTATTTTGTGGCTTGCTGTAAATATTTTAAACACTGTATTTTTTAGAAACTGGATAGTACAGCTGGTTACTTACCTGATAGTGGCATTGATTATTTTTAGGTGCTTGTCAAAAAATATTGAACAGCGTAAAAGGGAAAACGATATTTTTATGTTTTGGTACTACAAAGCAAAGCCGCTTTTTGTAAAAATAAAGGATTGGTTTAAACTGCAGGGCAGAAAATTTGCAGACAGAAAAACCCACCGCTATATAAAATGTCCGTATTGCAAGGCGACAATTCGAGTGCCTTTCAGTAAAGGAAAGCATACCGTAAAATGCCCACGCTGCTCTGAGGACTTTAAAACTAACATTAGGTTTTAATGTGCATATGACAGTACATAAATAAAAGCATACAAGGAGTATTTTATGGACGAACTAAATTATTGCTCAGTTTGCGGTACAAGGCTGATAAAAAAAGAATGTGGCGATGAGGGTATGGTAGACTACTGTACTCGTTGCGGCTGTTTTAAATTTCCCATATTTAACAGCGCCGTAAGTATGGTGGTATTTAACAAGGATAAAGACAAGATTTTGTTAATTCAGCAATATGGCAAAAAGGATAATATTTTGGTGGCAGGCTATATTAACAGAGGTGAAACGCCTCAGGAGGCACTGCGGCGTGAAATTAATGAGGAAATAGGCGTAAATGCTGTTTCATGGAACTATAACGACAGCATTTACTTTGAAAAATCCAACACACTTATTCACAACTTTGTAGTGGTGGTTGACAGTGAGAATTTTAAGCTGAAGCAGGACGAGGTGGACTATGCAGACTGGTATTCGGTACCGGACACAGTAAAGTATATTAAGCCCAACAGCTTGGCAAAGCGTTTTTTAACAAACGCTTTGCAGGTTAGGGGACTTATTTAAAAAATTGCTTGAATATTATATAGGTTGTGGTATAATTACCCAAAAGGAGGGCTTTATTATGCGTTTTATTCTAAAAATAGTAAAGAAATTAATCAAGCTGGCAGTTTTTATCCTGGGCTTGCTGGTAATCCTAAAGCTTATAATGAACAAGCTGGAGGAGAAGGGCATTATTAAGCGTGAGTGGATAGCACAAAGAACTCCTGCAGGACGGGGACTTCGCTACGCAATGTCTGTTTTGGATAAATTTGTAATTTCTTTTCAGATTTAATACTTATATTTTTAAAATGTTACTTAAAGGGAAACCCCATACCGTGCCATTCGGTATGGGGTTTCCTTTTATAAGTTTAAATTGTTTTAAATTTTAATTGCTTATGGGTTAGCCGTTATCGGCGGCTAGGGTGACTGTAACGGTAAATTCATCTGTTTCTGAATTATCCGGTCTTGTAACCGTAAGCTCAACGGTATCGCCCGGCTTATACGTGTCAAGCAGAGCGTACAGCTCTGCGTATGAAGTAATGCTTTTTCCGTCTATAGCCGTTATAATATCGTCTTTTTTTATCTTGCTGTTTTTCAGCGGACTGTCATCTGCGACACTGCTTACAACAATGCCGCCCTTTATATCGTATTCTTTTGCAAGTGTTGACGAAAGCTCTGTGCAGACAATGCCCAGCTTAACTCTGCCCTCAACATAGCCGTTCTTAATAATGCTGTTGGCAATTTCCTTTACCTTTTTGCTTGGTATGGCAAAGCCCATGCCCTCGTAGTCTGTGGCGGCTACCTTTACGGTGGTTATGCCTACTACCTGACCGTTTAGGTTAGCCAAAGGCCCGCCGGAATTTCCCGGGTTTATTGCTGCGTCGGTTTGTATATATGTGCATGCAAAGCCCGAAAGCGAACGGTTTAGTGCAGATATAATACCGCTTGTTAATGAGTCGGAATAGGAGCTGCCGCCCGGATTGCCTATTACCACAACATTTTGACCGATTTTTAAATCGTCAGAGTCTGCAAAGTCTGCGGCCTTCCAGTTGGAGGCTTCTTCGCATCTTAAAACGGCAATGTCTGTGCGTGTATCGCAGCCTACCACAACAGCCATATAGGTGGTGCCGTCGGTTTTGGCAATTTTAATTTTATATCCGCTTGTTGCATTATTAATAACATGAGCGTTTGTAACAATATATCCGTTACTGCTTATAATTATTCCGGAGCCCTCGCTTTCCGGATATGCCTTGTCTACATCGTCCTTTTCGTCATATACCGATACAGAAACTACGCTTTCGGAAAGCGTCTCGTACGCTTTTTCGGTAGAGCCGTTGGCAGTATCGTTATCCTTTAGGGTGATTTTCGGGCCGTTAGGGTCGGCGTATTTTCCTGTGTTGGATTTGTCTGATTTTTTTGTTGTAGCTTCTTCTGTAGGAACCTGAAAAATAAATGAATTTCCATCGGATTGGCTGTTGTCGGTATTGACCGCCGCCCACCAAATAAATGTACCGATAAAGGACACTGTAAGTACAATTATAGTTCCTATAAATACCTTTAGTCCGGCAGCCATTTTTGTCTTTGGAGGTTTGTTGTTTGGATGGTACCAGCTTCCGTTAATAAGCTGTGGCTGATTATAAGTGTTGCCGTAAGGGTTAGCCTGTGGCTGATTATAAGCGTTGCCGTAAGGATTAGCCTGTGGCTGATTATAAGCGTTGCCGCAAGGATTAGCCTGTGGCTGATTATAAGCGTTATCGTAAGGATTAGCCTGTGGCTGATTATAAGCGTTGCCGTTAGGATTAGCTTGTGGCTGATTATAGGCGTTATCATAAGGGTTAGCCTGTGGCTGATTATAGGCATTATCATAAGGATTAGCCTGTGGCTGATTATAGGCATTGCCGTAAGGGTTAGTCTGTGGCTGATTATAGGCGTTATCATAAGGGTTAGCCTGTGGCTGATTATAGGCGTTGCAGTAAGGGTTAGCCTGTGGCGGCCGGTTGTTATATGCACCGGTGCCATTACTGTGCATTTCATTCTCTGCGGTGTGACCTTCTGCTTGATTTAAGGCAGCATTGCTGCTTTGAAACGGTGCATCGGTGCCGCTTTGGGCGTTAGCCGAGCCGTTTGGCTCTGCACCGTTGTTTATGGTTTTGTTATTATCATCAAAATTATTCATCGTACTCCTCCGCATCTTCAATTTCTTCTTCCACTGTTGCGGCAGTGGAAATTATGGTGCCATCAGAGCTAACTATGGTTGCCCTGTTGTCCTTTTTTCTGTTGCTGAATAAATTGTATTTGCTGCCGGATTGTCCTTTTTCCTTCGGAAGCCATAGGGTAAAGCTGCAGTATTCGTCAACTACGCTTTGGGCGGTAATGTCGCCGCCGTGCAGCCGCATAATGGTTTTTACTATATACAGACCTAAGCCCATACCGTTTTTGTCCTGGCTTCTTGATTTGTCGGTTTTATAAAACCTTTCAAATATATGCACCAGCTCCTCAGGCTCTATGCCGTGTCCGCTGTTTTTAATTTCCAAAACCGTCCTGTCTGCCATATCGGTTAGTGTAACCTGAATGTATCCGCCTACATCAACAAATTTAACCGCATTCTCAAATAGGTTGTATACCACCTGATGTATAAGGTCGGGGTCGCCGTCAACATTTACTGCGGAGCCGCAGGACTCAAGCCCTCTAATGTCTATGTGTCTTTCTTCTATTTTTTGTTCAAAGGTAAGCAGCGTGGAAATGATCACCTCTGACAGATTAAACCTCTGCTTTTTCAGTCTAAGCTCGCCGTTATCTATTCTTGACAGTGACAGCATAGACGCAACAAGTCTTGACAGACGCTTTACCTCTGTAGATACTATGTGCAAATACTGCTTTTGCTTTTGCGGTGGAATGGTGCCGTCCAGTATGCCGTCTATAAAGCCTGCAATTGTTGTCATAGGTGTTTTTAACTCATGAGATACATTTGCAATAAAATTTCTTCTGGTGGTTTCGGAAATTGACAGTGAATTTGCCATTTCGTTAAAGGCCTTTGCAAGCGTACCGATTTCATTGTTAGAGGTAACGGGAACACGCACCGAAAAATCATCATTGGCAAGTTTTCTGGCGGCAACAGCCATTTGTCTTAAAGGCTTAATCATAGTATATGAGAAAAACCATATCATACACGCTACAATAGCAAAGGTTGCAATAGCCGCATAGAAAAATATTTTAGTTATTTCTCCTGTAAAATCAGAGTAAGAAATGCTGTCTGTGGTAGCAAATACAAAGCCTACGGTTTTAGTGCTTACGCCTGCCTCGGCAACAATAGGCACAGCTGCAACATAGTGGGCAGAGTCGTATATATTTCCCAGTGTGCTGCGTATAAATATACTGCCGTCCATTGCCTTGCTGCATATGTCCTGCGGAATAAGGGTTTTGTTATGTACGCAACCGCTTCCGTCACTGCATACCAGTGTTTTGCCCTTTTCGTCTGTTATAAAAATGTCAGCCTGAATACTGCCGGCTATGGTCTGCATTACACTTGAAAGCCAGCTTGTTTCGGATTTTCCTATGTACACGCTGTTGTTTACCATTACTGTTTTTTCAGAAACAAGGTCGGCCACCTGTGTAGCGTTTTCAATTAATAAATCCTTTTTTTCGTTGTCAGAATATCTTGCCACAAAAAATACAAGCATTGTTCCCAGTATAATAAAGCTGACTAAAACTATCACAAGACTTATAATTAGGTATTGGGCAAAAAGACTTTTCTTACCTGTCACGCAAATTCCCCTTTTTAATGCTGTAGTACACCCATAAAAGGCTGAAGCTTTATTTGGAATAATTCGGAAAAAATAAACAGGCAAGCACAGCAGGGAATACCAAGGTGTTTTATGTATGCCTCTGCTGTACTTGCGTTATAAAGCTGTATACTTATTCCTTTACTTCAAACTTGTAGCCCACACCCCAAACAGTTTTAAGCTCCCACTGCGGTGAAACGCCGTCTATTTTTTCACGCAGTCTTTTAACATGAACATCTACTGTTCGTGAATCGCCGTAGTAGTCAAAGCCCCATACCTCGTCAAGCAGCTGATCTCTTGTAAATACTCTGTTAGGGTTGCTTGCCAGATGGTACAAAAGCTCCATTTCCTTAGGTGGTGTGTCTATTTGCACGCCGTCAACCTTTAGCTCGTAGTTTGTAAGATTAATAGAGAGCTTGTCCCATACAACCTCTTTAACATTTGTTGCTTCGTTTGAGTTGGTTCTGCGAAGCACAGCGTGAATTCGTGCTACAACCTCTTTTGCCTCAAAAGGCTTAACCACATAGTCGTCGGCACCAAGCTCCAACCCCAGAACCTTGTCGAAAACCTCGCCCTTTGCTGTAAGCATTATTATAGGTACCTGAGAGGTCTTTCTTATTTCACGGCACACCTGCCAGCCGTCTAGTTCAGGCAACATAATGTCCAGCATAATAAGGTCAGGCTTTTCCTGCTCGAATAATTTCAGTGCCTGTGTACCGTTGTTGGCAATGGCGGTGTCAAAACCGTCTTTTTCAATATACAATCTTAAAAGCTCGCAAATATTAGTATCGTCATCTACAATTAATATTTTCTTTGTTTTGTTCATAATGTCCTCCTAAATGCCGCATAATACCGTAGCTATTATACCACAGTAACCATTTGATGTACATATTATACAGTATTATTTAGGGAAAATAATGAACAAATTAAGAATTAAAAAATAATAAAAACTTAAAATCCGACACGTTATGCAATTAGGCTTGTTTTATTTTGCGTCTAAACCTTTCAGTACGGTGTTATGCCTGCTGTACGGCAAGATTCACCGGGAAATGAACCTTGCCGTACATGTACTACAAGCCCTTATATTTTTTGCGTGTTGCCATACCGCCGCGAATATGCCGCTGTGCCTTGTTGACTTCCAATACCTCTTTAACTCTGCTGTACAGCTGCGGGTTTACATATTTTAATCTTTCGCTTACATCTTTATGTACAGTGCTTTTGCTTACACCGAATTTTTTTGCCGCACTGCGAACGGTAGCCTTGCTTTCTATTATATATTGTCCAAGCTCAACGGCTCGTTCTTCAACTATACCCTTCATAAAATACCTCCATATAAGAAAGATATTTTATGTATATGCCAAAGTGCGGGTTTGTAGTACCCGCCGCAGTCCGCTGAAAAATATATAGGTAAAAAATAATAATGCAAAGTAAAAAGATAATTAACAAAATTCACTTGATTTTTTTCGGTGCACATAGTATAATCTGTTATGCAATCGCATTTGGCGGTTACTGAGCAAGTCAGAATTAAAATTCCTATGTGAATGTGAGCGACAGGCCCTGTACGATTGGGTGCTGTGAACCATGTCAGGCGGGGAACCGAGCAGCATTAAGCAGATTTCTTGATGCGATACAGTAAGTCTGTCGTTCGCATTTACACAGGAGTGAGCCGTCTGTCTTGCTCTTTTATTTTACGGAAAGGCAGGCTTGCAGTATGTATCAGGTTTTGTACAGAAAATGGCGACCTAAGGTGTTTGAGGATGTTTCAGGTCAGCCGCAGGTTACAACCACCCTAAAAAACGAGCTTATATCAGGCAGGGTGAACCATGCTTATCTTTTTACGGGCTCAAGGGGTACGGGCAAAACCACCTGTGCAAAAATTTTGGCAAAGGCTGTAAACTGTCTTAATCCTCAAAACGGCGACCCTTGCGGAGAATGTGAAATTTGCCGTGGTATAGACGACGGCACAGTTTTGGATATTTCTGAAATTGACGCCGCAAGCAACAACGGCGTGGATAATATTCGTGCAATAATAGAGGAGGCCGCCTTTGCTCCGTCAAAGGCTAAGTACCGTGTTTATATTATAGACGAGGTGCATATGCTTTCGCCGGGAGCCTTTAACGCTTTGCTGAAAACTCTGGAGGAGCCTCCGTCCAATGTTGTTTTTATTTTGGCAACTACCGAGGTTCACAAGCTGCCGGCTACTGTTTTGTCACGCTGTCAGCGTTTTGACTTTCACCGCATTGCATCAAGGGACATAGCAGACAGACTGGAGTATGTGGCACAGCAGGAGAATATACAGCTGGAGGACGAAGCAGCGCTGCTTATCGCCTCTGTTGCCGACGGTGCTTTAAGAGACGCACTTTCCCTTTTGGACAGGTGTATGGGCGTAAGCGGCAATATTACCTCCGAGGTAGTGCAGAAAACAGCCGGACTTGCAGGCAGAGGGCATTTGTTTGATATAACACGAAGTATTATAGATAAAAATGTTAAGCAGGCACTGGAGATTACCCAACAGCTGTATAGCGAAAGTAAGGATATGGGCAGGCTTTGCCAAGAGCTTTTGGAGCATTTTAGGAATTTAATGCTTATTAAAACAATGAAAAGCCCCGAGTCTCTTATTATGCTTTCTGCACAGGAAAGGGAGCAGGCCAAACAGCAGGCGCAGGAGTTTTCCTTGGAGGGCATAGTCTATGTAATGGATGTGCTGCAAAAGAGCTATGACCGAATGTTTAAGGGTGGCAGCAAGCGTGCAGAAATGGAGCTGGCACTTATAAAGCTTACCTCGGTGCAGCTGGACACCTCTACAGAGGCACTTATGGCACGAATTGCAAGGCTGGAAAGAATGGTTAAAAACGGAGTGACTGTTTCACCTGAACATAAAGCACAGTCTGCAACAGCAGATGTTAAAGAAGCCGCCGTGCCGGCTGTGCCTGAAATCGGCAAGGAACAGCCTACAATTCAGATTACGCCGCAGGCACAGGCTGTAGCAAGTCAGTCAAAAACCGATTATGATACTATAGTAAAAAACGCAGTTCCTATGGAGGACTGGCAAGAGGTTTTGGAGGTTTTAAGAAAATATTCCATAACCATTGCAACTTCATTTAAAAATACACGGGCGTATATCAGCGGTGATTATATGCTGATAGATTCCCAAAACGAGCTTGCCTTTAAGCTTCTTAAACAGCAGTCTCAGCGTGAAAGAATGAGAGAGGCTGTTAAAGAGGTAACCGGCAGAGTGTATAAGCTGGGGCCTTATAAAAAGCTTGAAAAGCAAAATAAACAGGAAAACCCTCTTGACCAATTTATAAAGCAGGCTAAGGAATCGGGCGTACCTGTAGAAGAAGAATAAACTGAAAGGAAGAAAAAAATTATGAAAGCAAGAATACCAAGGGGTATGGGCGGCGGCCCACAGAATTTGCAGCAGATTGCAAAGCAGGCACAGAAAATGCAGGAGGAAATGGACGCAGCCAGCACAGTTCTTGAAGAAAAGGAGTATTCGGCAACATCGGGCGGCGGTGCTGTAGATGTAGTTGTAACAGGCAAGATGGAGCTTAAAACAGTAAACATTAAGCCTGAGGTTGTAGACCCTGAGGACATAGAAATGCTTAGCGACCTTATTATTGCAGCTGCAAACGAGGCGTTAAGAAAGGCCGCTGATGACAAGTCGGAAACAATGGAGAAAATTTCAGGCGGTCTTAACATTCCGGGGCTGTTCTAATGCCGTCTTATAATGCAGCACCGCTTGCAAAGCTGACCGAGCAGTTTGAACGCCTGCCGGGTATAGGCTCAAAAACCGCACAGAGGCTTGCCTATTATGTTCTTAAAATGCCAAAGGAAAAGGCTGTGGAATTTTCGCAGGCTATTGTGGAGGCACACGAAAGCATACACTATTGCAGTGAATGCTGTAACCTAACAGATAAGGAAAAATGTGCTGTTTGCGAAAATACCAAGCGTGACCATTCTACAATATGTGTTGTGGAGGATCCACGAGATGTAATGGCTATGGAGCGTACACAGGAGTATAACGGCGTTTACCATGTACTGCACGGAGCGATGTCACCGCTTAACGGTATAGGCCCTGATCGGCTTACCATTAAGGAATTGCTGGCACGCATACAAAAACAGCCTGTGCAGGAGGTTATTATGGCTACAAACCCTACGGTTGAGGGGGAAACCACCTCTATGTACATAAGCAAGCTGTTAAAGCCCTTGGGAATAAAGGTTACAAGACTTGCCTATGGCATACCTGTAGGCGGCGACCTGGAATATGCCGACGAGGTTACTTTGCTTAGGGCCTTGGAGGGCAGGAGTGAGCTGTAATTCTTTACATACTGCGGCGTAATGCACAGTGTGTATTTTGAAGCCGAACGAAATATAAAAGGCTGTCAGGCGGATTTTTTCTGCCCGACAGCTTATTTTATTTGAAAAGTTTAGCAGGTTATTAATTATTTTAAATAATGAATAATAAGAATAAGCTAAATTGTAATATCCGGTACAATGCATTTTTTGTAAATTTCTTGACACAAAAGCGTATAACCATTAAAATGTATGGTAGCACAGTTTATATTTGGGAAAGGAACTGGAAATATGGAAAATTCAAAAAAGACGATGGAAAAAATAGTTGCCCTGTGTAAAAACAGAGGCTTTGTATATCCCGGCTCTGAAATTTACGGAGGACTTGCAAACACTTGGGATTACGGCCCTTTGGGTATGGAGCTTAAGAATAATATTAAAAAGGCGTGGCTTAAAAAGTTTGTACAGGAAAACAAGTACAATGTAGGACTTGACTCTGCAATTCTTATGAACCCTCAAACCTGGGTTGCCTCGGGTCATTTAGGTGGCTTTTCGGATCCTCTTATGGACTGCCGTGACTGTAAACCCCGCCACAGAGCAGACAATCTTATTGAAGACTTTGACGGCACAAATGTGGCCGGCTGGACAAATCAGCAAATGACAGACTATATTAACGAAAAAGAAATTCCTTGTCCGAACTGCGGCAAGCATAATTTTACCGATATTCGCCAGTTTAACCTTATGTTTAAAACCTTTCAGGGAGTAACCGAGGACAGCAAAAATGAAATTTACCTTCGTCCGGAAACTGCACAGGGTATTTTTGTAAACTACCTCAATGTACAGAAGA
>ERZ826613.921-NODE-921-length-39408-cov-7.470765_pt1 | contig 39408 bp, 25 predicted proteins | sample MGYA00519925_ERZ826613 | MGnify/ENA primary metagenome ERZ826613 (study PRJEB31778, sample SAMEA3449236) | human gut metagenome | biome: human gut; feature: human-associated habitat; material: faeces | place: United Kingdom | collected 2010/2012 ... | reverse complement strand
CGTACACCGGGGCTATGTAAATTGTAAGAATGCTTTTTGGATGACTGTAAATTTTCCTCAATGTTCTTTTGCGTGTTCTCCATCCTATCGTCTCCCTCCACTGTCAGACAGGAGAAGTATCATTGTGATTGGCATTATATAACACATGTAAGTGTGTGTCAAGAGTTTTTAACTATTTGGCGAAATTTAATTGAAAATTCAACAACAAAGTGATAGCATTCTAAAAATTTGTACTCTACAATATAAGTAGGAGGTGTGAAGGTTGGAAATTGGTTCAATTATTATGAAAAAAAGGAAAGAACTTGGTATCACGCAGCAAGTATTGGCAAAAAAATTGCATGTGTCAAATCAGGCGGTATCAAAATGGGAAAATGGGATGACATGTCCTGAAATTAGTTTGTTACCTGCAATTGCAAAGGTATTTGGGATGAGTGTGGATTCTCTTCTTGGATATCAGTCTCCAATATTGAGCGATTATGAAAAACGATATCAGGAGAAAGGGTATTATTGGGGAATAAAGCCGAATGACTTATGCTATGAAATTTTAAAATTAAAGCCGCCAATAAAGCCGTTAAAGGTTCTTGATGTAGGGTGCGGGGAAGGAAAAGATGCTGTTTTTTTAGCACGAAATGGATACCATGTATCTGCTTTTGATTTGGCAGAGACAGGAGTTGAAAAGGGAAGGGCGTTAGCTTCACAGCATGGTGTTTATGTAGATTTTTTTACAGCAAATATTGAGGATATGCAGCTTTGCGAAGATTATGATATTGTTTTATGTAGTGGAGTGTTTCATTTTTTGAAACCGGAGAAAAGGAAAGATGTTGTAAATGAGTTGAAGCAACATACCAAGCCGGATGGAATTCATGTTATGAATGTATTTGTGGATAAACCATTTGTTGAAATTTTACCAGGGAAGGAAAAAAATCGTTTTCGATGGAAATCAGGACAAATTTTTACCTTGTATCATGATTGGTATTTCCACAAAATTGAAGAAGTTGTATTTGATTGTAACAGCGGCGGTGTGCCACACCAGCATTGTATGGATATTATGATTGCTCGAAATAAAAGTAAGGAGTCATAATTATTATTAAAAAATCTCCACCCTGCTGGCTTAGCCAGTAAGGCGGGGGATATCCTGCCAAGAACATAATTATATGCAGTTAAATTCGTTTGTTCCACTTTTTCCATTTTGCCAGAGACTTTGAGTGTTTCGTAGCAAAGTTTCTTTTTCTTGGCAAAAGAGGCGGCTTTTGCGGAAGGGTATGTGTGAATTACTTTTACTTTTTTGTATGATTTAACATCACCCTTTAATGCTGTTAAGCGGCCGCAGACATAAAGATGTTCAACTGATGTGCTGCCAGGAAAATAAAAGGAAGTCAGGGCACTGTCGACAAACATTTTTTTGACCGTACGGGTGCCGAATGGATAAATGCCGGTGGAAGTTTCACATTCGTTTATTTCATAAAAATCAACGTTAAATAATGAGACCGATGCAAGCGGAGACACACCGCTGAACGCATAAGGACCAATTCGCATATTATTTAAATCCAGATCCTGCAAATGGTCACAGTCTGCAAACGCATACTGTTGAATGTGCAGTTTTTCCGTGTGATTAAAATCAATCCGGGATAAGGAAGAGCAACCGGCAAAGGCGTAACTTCCAATTGTGGTAATTGTTTTTGGTAAAATAAGATGGCGGAGTGCTGCCTCCTTTTTTGTATAAGTTTAATTGTTCCTTTGAGTTATACAAATATTACGAATGAGAATTAAAAAAAGTTGCAAAAAATTAAAAAATCACCATAAATCATGAATTTTGTCATAAAATATTTAAGCGCTTACTTGACCTATATCCGCTGAATATTGTATCATAAAGCAGAAAATGCAAAGAAGGGATGAAAATGATGCCACAGGAAGAAAAAAAGCACAAAAGACGAGTACATTACAGTGGAAAATATCCGAAGAAATTTGAGGAAAAATATAAGGAACACCAGCCGGAGAAGTATCAGGATATGATTGAGCATGTGATTCGCAAGGGAAATACACCGGCAGGGATGCATCTTTCGATTATGGTACAGGAAATTCTGGATTTTCTGCAGATTCAGCCGGGGCAGATTGGGTTTGATGCGACACTTGGTTATGGCGGGCACACAAAAGCAATGCTTGCCTGTTTAGAGGGCAGGGGACATATTTATGCGACAGATGTGGATCCAGAAGAATCAGCTAAGACGAAGAAACGCCTTTTGGAGCAGGGATACGGCGAAGAAATTCTCACAATAAAACTGCAGAATTTCTGTACGATTGACGAAATCGCAAAGGAGGCAGGCGGATTTGATTTTGTGCTTGCCGATTTGGGTGTGTCTTCCATGCAGATTGATAATCCTGAGCGTGGATTTTCCTTTAAAGTAGAAGGTCCTCTTGATTTGAGGTTAAACCAAAAGGAAGGAATCAGTGCCGCCGAACGGCTTGACACGATTACCAAAGAGGAGCTTGCCGGGATGCTGTATGAAAACTCAGATGAACCTTACAGTGAGGAGTTGGCAAAGGCCATTACCGATGAAATCCGCAGAGGAAACCGGATGGACACGACGAAGAAACTGCGTGATGTCATTGAGAAGACGCTAATGTTTCTTCCGGAAAAGGAGCGCAAAGATATCGTCAAAAAAACGTGTCAGCGGGTCTTTCAGGCGCTGCGCATTGATGTAAATAATGAATTTGAAGTATTGTATGAATTTATGGAAAAATTACCGGAATGCATAAAACCTGGCGGAAGGGCAGCAATTCTTACCTTCCACTCCGGCGAAGACCGTCTAGTAAAAAAGGCGCTAAAGTCCGGCTACAAAGCTGGTATTTACAGCGATTATGCAAAAGATGTGATACGCCCTTCGGCGAAAGAATGTGCACAAAATGGGCGGGCACGTTCTACGAAAATGCGGTGGGCGATTAAGAAGTAACCGAAAAAAACGACAAAGAAAGGAAGTACTATGACATTTGCAATTCTTTTCGTATCGATTGTGATTCTAGCGTGTTTAGTGGGGAACCGAATATCGAACCGCATTGGTGTTCCGATGCTTTTGATTTTCATTGTGCTTGGTATGTTTTTCGGCTCGGATGGTGTCATTCGGATTTCGTTTGAAAACTTTGAACTGGCAGAACAAATCTGCTCCATTGCCCTGATTTTTATTATGTTTTATGGTGGCTTTGGAACAAAATGGAGTGCTGCAAAACCAATTGCTCTGCGCGCGGTTATTTTATCGACTGCCGGTGTTGTTCTTACGGCGGGGCTGACGGCATTGTTTTGTTACTATGCACTTCACATCGGACTGCTTGAGAGTCTTTTGATTGGCTCACTGATAAGCTCGACCGATGCGGCGTCGGTGTTTTCGATTCTGCGTTCTAAACGATTGAACTTAAAGTACCGGACTGCCTCTCTTTTAGAGGTGGAAAGCGGTAGTAATGACCCATGCTCCTATATGCTTACTACGATTATGCTTGGTATGATTAGTGGTGGCAAAATCAGTGCGGGAGCCATTACCTATACGGTGTTTGCGCAGATTATTTATGGTGTGGCAATCGGTGCTTTGATGGCGGGAATTACGATTTTTGTTTTGAAAAAATTTCAGGTTACGACAGAAGGCTTTGATACTATTTTAGTATTTGCCTTCGTGCTTTTGGCGTATGCGGTTCCTTCCGCAGTTGGCGGCAATGGATACCTGAGTGCGTATTTGTTTGGTATTGTACTGGGAAATGCGGATTTGGACAATAAAAAGTCGCTGGTACATTTCTTTGACGGTGTGACCGGCTTGATGCAGATGTTAGTCTTTTTCCTTGTCGGACTGTTGGCATTTCCATCGGCACTGCCGGCGGTTGTCTTTCCGTCACTGATGATTGCGTTGTTTTTGACGTTTGTTGCCAGACCTGCGGTTGTGTGTTTGCTGTTAACGCCTTTCCGAAGTAAATGGCGGCAGCAGATATTAGTTTCGTGGGCGGGACTTCGCGGAGCGGCGTCCATTGTGTTTGCGATAATGGCAAGGAGCAGCGGCACGGTGTTTGAACACGACATTTTTCACATGATATTTTTCATCGTGCTTTTTTCCATTCTTTTGCAGGGAACACTGCTTCCGTATGTAGCGAAAATGCTCCATATGATTGATGATAAAGAAGACGTATTAAAGACTTTTACCGATTACACCGAAGAGGTGCCGGTTCAATTTATCCAGTTTACGGTTGAAGAAAATCATCCGTGGGCGGGCAGTAAGATTAGAGATATTTTGCTGCCGCCGGAGACGCTTCTCGTTCAGATTCAGCGGGATGAAAAAGATGTGACGCCAAACGGAGACACTGTGCTTGTGCCGGGCGACACATTGATTCTCAGCGCAAAGGCACCGGGTGATGTGGATGGTGTGCGGCTGATTGAAATTGAGTTAGACGGCAGTCACAAATGGGTAGGCAAAAGTTTATCGCGGATTCATCTCGGAAAAGGAAAGTTAGTCGTGATGATTCAGCGGGGGGAAGAATTGATTATTCCAAATGGAAACACGGTGTTTGCACCGGGTGATACAATTGTGATAAAGGAGCGATAGGAATGAAAAAAATAGCAAAGCAGATGTCAGAGTCCATCGAGTTAGGAATCGTGTTAGCGGCATCCGGTGGATTTATGGATGCGTATTCGTACATCATGCGCGACCATGTATTTGCAAATGCACAGACGGGAAATATGCTGTTGCTTGGCGTAAGCATATCCGAGAGAAACTGGCCGGAGGTTGTGCGGTATTTGTTTCCGGTACTTGCATTTGCGGCTGGAATTATGCTGGCTGATTTGGTGCGTTTTCGGATGGATGAGAAAAAAAGGCTTCACTGGCGGCAGATTTCTGTATTGTTAGAGGCGATTGTCCTTGCCGGCGTGTGCTTTATTCCGGTTTCTCTTAATCTCTTAGCAAACAGTTTAACATCACTTGCCTGCGGAATTCAGGTAGAGAGTTTCCGTAAGATTCACGGAAACGGAATTGCGACTACGATGTGTATCGGAAATCTTCGCAGCGGTACACAGAATTTGTGCGATTATATACATACGAAAGAGAAAAAGTGTTTGTCAAAAAGCATCCTTTATTACGGTGTGATTTTGTGCTTTATTATTGGTGCCGTACTTGGAAATGTATGCATTTCTTATATGCAGGAAAAGGCAATTTTAGTGTGTGCATTCTTTTTGCTTGCCGCCTTTATTATGATGTTTATTGACAGGGAGAAGGAAGAACATGAAAGCCGTTCGTAGAGGATTTATCAAGTCCATTCCGATTTTGTGCAGTTACTTGTTTGTCGGAATGGCGTATGGAATGGGAGTGCTTGGATGAGATTTGATGAATTTATTATGGAGCGGATGGGGTATCCATGGGGAGAAAATGAACCGGATAAACAGACGAGGCGTCAGGCATTTTTAGTATTCCGCCAGCGAACCGGTCGTGTGGATTTTGCCTCTCTTCCTACGATGCACCGCTGGTTTGGACTGGAAAAGTATCATAAGCCGAGCCGTCAGGCGGTTTTTCAAATGGCATTTGCCATGGGGCTTGACAGAGAGGAGACGAAGCAGTATTTGATGGTGGGAATCGGTGAACCGTCTTTTTATGTCAATGATTATCAGGAAATGATTTATCTTTACGGCATTGACCATAAGAAATCGATGGAGCAGTGCGAGAAAATGATTGCTTTCTATGAGGAAAATTTAGAAGACAATGTGGTGATTTCCCACACACGGAGTACGAGAGAGCTGATGAATGCGTATGAGGGAACGCTTGATTTTTCCACGGAGGAATTTCTGTGGTGGATGGGAGGACGTGCGGATTGGTTTAAAGGTTACAGCCAGACAGCACTTAATTATGTGAAACAATACAGAGACAGTATTCTTTCGTGGGTAAGAGATGAGGAGAAGAAACGCTTAGATGAACTTCTCGCTGAAGTAAATTTCCCTGCATGGCAGCAAAAGCACGGAAAACGCAGGGAAACTCCGCGCAAACAAATTGACCGTTTTTTACATAAAAACCGGCATGCGCGCCAGTACACGGTGCCGCAGCATATGCAGGAGGTTATCTGGGAACTTGCGAAGTCGGTTTATGCGACAAAACCGTCCAATGCAAAGTTTTTGTCAGAGGTCTTTGGAGACAGCTCACGCTATGCGAAGCGCTATTCGGATTTGTTTCGTGGTCCGATTCAGAAGGAACAGTTAATCCATGCGGCACAGGCGAAAAGACAGTTAAAGCACTTGCCTGGCGGTGCACAGGTTCCGGAGTGGATTTTAAAATTTATTGCTGAAAATATCCATACAGAGGAGGCGTGCCGGGATGTAAAGACTGCGCGTGCCTGTTTAGAGACATGGAGTGCCGATAAAAAACAGCGGTGCCCGCAGATTCAGCGGGAAGACTTGCTGCCGTTAATTTATACGGTTTGTTTACAGCGTGCTCCTGCCGGTGAGGCAAAGGAAATGTTTTTGCGCCTTTCCGAGGCGACACTTACCGCATGCAATATGAGCAGACTGGATGAAAGGTTTGAATTGGATGCTGTTTTGCTCCATTATATTGAGCAGGATGAAGTGTATTGGTATGGGGATATCTGTGAGGAAATGGGACTTTAAGAAAATATGAATAATCGAAGGGGCAGTTGTTGCAAAATCAGCGGCAGCTGTCTTTTTTGTACGATTCTTATATTTCAAATTTATCGAGAGAAAATATTACCATCTACGTCGATAGAGCCGTTAGTTACGACACAACACCCGATTTTTCACCATAAGGTGATAAAATAGTGATGGATTTTTATACCTTTTTATAAATCCTAAATATTTTGAAAAAAAGTTGGTACGGGGATTTTGTATACTATGGGAATATAGAAAAGGGGTGGCAAAAGCGTTTCGAGGAGAATATCATGTTTTATTTTTACAGTGAGGGGAAAAAGCTTCGATTACCCATCAAGCAGATTATTTATGCGGAAATACTGAATCATGATTTGTATATCACTACCAATGGGTGGGGAACTGTTCACAGCCGCATGACATTAGCTGCATTTTTGGAGAAGATGCCGGATAACTTTATTCGAATTCATCACAGTTATGTGATTAATACAGACTTTCTTATGGGAGTTGGGTATCGGGAATGTACCGTCGCAGGAAATGTGGTGCTTCCTGTGGCGAGAGGAATGCAGAAAACGATTGAGAAGTATTTTGTGTAGAAAGGAGAGATTGGTATGAAAAAACAATTAAAAGTATCGCTGCGAGTAACCGTGTTCTTTATGATTCTTGCAATTGCTGGGATTTTACAGTCGATTCCGGGAGCAGACTGGGGAACAAAAGCGCAAGCCGCAAGCTATTCAGGCGACTATCGTTATTGGAGTCAGGGTGCTTCTGATGACTACAATATGCGTCAGTATGGCTGCTGGGTCACGGCACAGGCAAAACTTTTATATGAGACAAATGTTGACAGAAGTGCCGGTTTTAATCCGGATAGTTATTTAAACTGGCAGCGGAGCAATGGATTAATTAATAGTGGTTTTTATCAGACAAACGGTGGAAATGCACCATCCATTTATGCAAGTCAGAAAGGAAAACAACTTACATACTTAGGCAATTGGAATGCGGATGCTAACCAGTTGTGGTTTAACATTAATGCCGGCTATTATACGATTGTTAAAGTGCCGGGACATTATGTAATGCTGGCAAATCAGCTGTCGAAAGAAAAGGGAGTTTTATACTGCTATGATTCATGGACACCAAGTTCATCGGTGGCACCACAGCCATTGAGCAGATATTCCTCATGGCAGTCGGGCTATGTGTATCGAAATGATTCACGAGACACAACGCCTCCAACCATCAGCAACGTCCGAATCACGGATGTCAATGCGGATGGCTATACTGTAGTCTGCAATGTATCGGATAATGTAGGCATTTCCAAGGTTGAATTTCCTTCATGGAACACAGACAAACACCGAGGCGAGGACGCAAACTGGATTCAGGGCAGTGTATCCGGAAATACGGCATCTGCGAGAATCTCACTTTCCTCCCTCAAATCCGGAGCGGTGCAGGGAAACTATGTGACGCATATTTATGCATGGGATTCATCCGGAAATAAAAGCTGTGTGCCGACATCAATTGTTTATATTGACCGCACGGCACCGACATTGACAGATATCAAAGTGGTAGAAAAAGATTCCAAAGGCTACACCGTAGAATGTAAGGCAAGCGATGCGAGTGGGGTGGACCGCGTACAGTTTCCGACGTGGACTGCGAAAAACGATCAGGATGACATTGCCAAAGACTGGTGGACGAATCAAGCAGTAAGAGGTACGCGTGTTTCCGGTGATACTTACCGGTTCCGGGTAAATATTTCAGAACACAATAACGAAGTAGGAAGGTATGCTACGCATATTTACGTTTATGATAAATACGGAAATTACAGTTGCGGCAGAAGTGGCTGTGTAGTTCCATTAGGTCTGTTTCCGCAGAAGATAGTAAAATATGGAAATTCTTTGTTGTCTTTGTATAACGAGAATTATTCATGGGATGAAATGAAAACGCTGTCCGGCAAACTGCAAAGTAAACTTGCCGAAGTGGAAGATGCAAAAAAACAGCAGGTAATTACTAATTTAGTATCTGATCAGATAAGACAGTATTATTACATTGGCGGAAGTCAGGCGGGAAAAGGACAGCCATGGAAATGGCAGAGTGGTTCAAGCGTTACATATACCAATTGGGATGCTGCACAGCCGGATTGCGCCGGTAACAGTGAATTTTATATGGCGGCAATCCGTGGACATGGACGCTGGAATGACATGCCGTCCTCGTACATTTATTCCGGTTTTATTTTGGAAACGCCACTGAATCTTAAACCGGCGGCTGAGATTACGTATGGAAACAAAGTTTACCGTTTTTACACGGCGGGAATTCCTTATGCACTGGCAGAACGTTATTGCAAGGAACTTGGTGGAAATCTGGTGAAAATCGAATCAGAAGAAAAAAATAATGTGATTGCTCAAAAGGTAAAAGAATTAAATAAAACCTTTTACATTGGTGCCAGCGATGAGAAGGCAGAAGGAAAATTTGTCTGGCGTGACGGTTCCGCCGTAACATACACCAACTGGTCGCAAAATGAGCCAAATAATGCGGCTGAATGCGGGGGAGAAAACTATGTACAAATGTATGCGAACGGTAAATGGAACGATTATACAGGGCAGAATGTAGACGTTGGATTTATCGGTGAATTTGACAAGACGCCAGCGGCGACAAGCACACCGGCTCCAAGCAATACGCCGAACGCTACGCAAAAGCCACAGGCAACCAACCGTCCACAGTCTACGAAGAAACCGCAGGCAACTAAAAAGCCTTCATCACAGAACGATGACGCCGATTACAACTGGAGCAGTGACGATGCTTCAAGTGATGATGTCACGGTTAAGAAAGTGACCGGCGTTAAGGTTAAAAAGGCAGCGAAAAAGAGTCTTATCGTAACTTGGCGGTGGTTTGTTTCACAGGATGGATTTGAGGTGCAGTATGCATTAAACAAATCGTTTACTAAAAAGAAGAAAACAAAACGATATGACCTTTATGCAGAAAGAGTTAAATTGAGAGGATTAAAACGGAAAAAGACGTATTATGTTCGTGTCAGAGCATTTAAAAAGGTTGGCACAGAGAAAGTATACGGCAAATGGAGTATTACGAAAAAATGTAAAGTGAAATGATGAATGGAGGAAGAAAGATGAAAAGATATTTTAGGATTCAGGTTGCGGTATTATGCCTGATAGCAATTATATGTGGTGTGAATAGCAGTCATGTTTCTGCAAAAATGAGCAATCGTACCGTTCATAAAAAGTACATGACTTCTCTGCTTAAATTGAAAAAGCAATTGAAAAAAAGCGGCTATTTAAATGATCAGGGAGCAATTTATTTTTGTTATATTGATTTTGACCATGATGGAATTGATGAATGTATGGTAAATGGCTGGTCGATGGCAAAGGATTGGAATGGTGGAACAGATACAGCTTTGTATGCCTGCGTAAACGGAAAGGTTAAATGCATCGTTAAAGTATTCAATAGTTGGCAGAGAGGAACAGAGTATTATTACAACACGAAAAAAAGTGTAATTACGATGTACTCTGGAACTTTTACTGATGGCAGGGAAATTGTTTACAAATATAAGAAGGGTAAGAAAAAGAAAATAGCGACATTAGATAAAAGTACAATGGATGGTTTCTTTATTAATGGCAAAAAGGTAAGTGAGTCAAAATTTGAAAAAAAGCGAAACAAACTGGTAGGAAATATTTATGAGATGAGCTATAAATTCAAAAAAGTAACGAAGAAGAATTTGAAGAAAGCAATTTAAAGGAGAGTGAAATTATATGAAGAAAATAAAATTAGTTATTTTTGTTTTGGCAAGTTTGCTTGTGACAACGGCATTTGGTGTACTTGCTGTTCCGTCACATGATGTGAAGGCGAAGGCAAAATATCAATATTATGAAACGACATTAAATCCGAGTGAATATGTCTATTATTATGACAGTAGTAAAAAGAACAAGCAGGGAATTGCTTATGATGCGTCCATAAAAGGAAATAAACTTAAGATATCAGGAGCACTTACAAAAGGAAGTCGCTTAAATGATACATCGAAAAAAGTAAAATTTATGGGAGAAAAAACTCGAAAGTTTAAATTAACGAAACGCACCAAATATTACATTGCAGGTGGGGAAGATCCTATGCAGAGAATATCGAAAGCAAAATGTGCAAGATATTTAAGAAAAGGAAGTAAAGGACTGCTAAGTTTTGGAATTACATTAAAAGTTCGTGCGGGAAAAGTTGTGGAGGCTCGTTTAGTCAGCTGATAGAAATAACCAGCGTTAAAATTTAATGAAAGGAAAAATATGTGGTGATTTTTACGATTTACATTTGACAAAGGTCACTTCATAGCAGTGGTGAAAAATGGATGGATTAATTTGGGCTGTAATCGCTTTTGTTGTAATATGTACCCTATCTGCACAAGGACTGTTGGGGAATGTTATAGGTGCAATATTAGTGATAGTAGCAGGAATTGGAGTATGTATTTTCATAGGTAAACTTTTAAAAAAGAAGAGAGAAAGGACACCGGCAATAAACCGTGTTAATAAAGATAGACGAACAAATATAGAGCTGCTTGTAAATGATATTATAAGGAAAAACAATTTATTGCAGGGAAATTATGAATATGTAAGAGTAGGTGCACGATTGCTGACAAATGATATATGGGGAAGATATACTCTAAAAGATATCGAAAAGCGAGAAACGAAGTTGATTGTTACTATAAAACCAAGGAACGGTGCGGAAGTCGATTTTCCATTAGAAGAAAATGGGTATCATTCAGATAACGTTTCACATCTATCAATAGATGCTATAGCGGATTGTTTGCATCAGGCATTGCCTAATAGTTATAAAGAGATTAAACAAGATTCTTTTTTATATCATTTTAATGGGAGCGGTTCCATAACGGGAATTTCTTCGACTGGCACGTTTAACTATACTTCATCAGAAGGCAGCGATCAGGAGGTTCAAACATTCTATGGCTATGAAATTTTGACAAGGGATGTTTATGAATTTAGAAAACAGCAACAGCAACAAAAGCAGGAGAGAGAAAGAGCAAAGCAAGAAGAGTTTAATAGGAGAAGATATTTGTAGACGATTATAAAGGATACAAAAAGCGGAGTTTTGATAATGTAAAAGCAAAGGAAAGGATGAGTAACAATGAAAAAGATAATAAGTTTTGTAATGGTTTTAGCAATTGTAGCAGCAACAGCAGTAGCACCATCTGTGCCGGCATCGGCAGAGCAAACGGATATTTGGCAAGTAAATGGTAAATATACACTTACCAAAAAGAAATTGGTAACATATTGTGCGTTGGAGGGGGCTGATTCAAGAATGAAGAAGAAAAAAAGAACCTTTAAAATCACATCAGCTACAAAATTTATTCATGTGACGCCAAGTTATAACAAAAAGAAAATTAAAAAATCGCAGATTGGAAAATACATTAAAAAGATTAAGAAATCATCGTATTTTCAGTTTAAATTCAAAAAAGGAAAAGTAACGGAAATCCATTACTGTGAGGATTAAAGTTGCTAAAGGAATTTATTAACAACGTTTTATAGAAGGAGAAAATGTTTTATGAGATTAGTTCCATTATTGATGAAAAAAAACAGACGTGGTAGATGTCTCGTCTCCATGCTAACAATAATGGCTTTGATAGTATCATCATTTGTATTGCCGGTACATACCCTGAAAAGCGGTGCGGCAGAAAGTACATCGTCTTACGGATTGAGCAATCCTACGATTAGTAACGGTGTGACAACGTGGGATTGTATCTATTTTGGAAACTACTATCAAAGTAACAGTTCAACAAAAGAACCGATTAAATGGCGAGTCCTTTCCGTAAATGGAAATGATGCCTTTTTGCTGGCAGACCAAAACTTGGATGCTAAACCGTATAATGAGGAAGATACGGATGTAACATGGGCAACGTGTACTCTTCGTACATGGTTGAATGATGCATTTTTAAATACGGCATTTACATCGGCAGAACAGGCGGCCATAAAGAACACAACAGTTGTGAACGATGACAATCCATACTATGGAACAGAAGGTGGAGAGAATACCACAGATAAAGTGTATCTTTTGTCCATTGCAGAAACAAGTAATACGGCTTATGGATTTAATGGCGAGTTTAATACCAGCAGTAATACAAGAGAAGCAAAAAATACAGCATATGCAAAAGAGTGCGGAGCGTGGGAGACATACGAGGGGAACGGCTGTTGGTGGCTGCGGTCGCCGGGCGACAATAGTCGTAGTGCATCCGATGTGTATAGCGGTGGCTACGGCGATGACACTGGTGGTACTGTCGACATTGATGGTGGTGCGGTTCGGCCCGCTTTGCATTTAAATCTTTCCTCTTCTACTCTTTGGAGTTATGCAGGAAAAGTTACCTCGGAAGGGGGAGGTGGCTCATCACAGGAAACACCAAAGCCTGCTGCGACAGAACCGCCGGTAGTATCGGACCGTGATGAATCGCTAGGCACGGTTACAAAAGGAGCCGACCTTTCTCTTGGTTCCAACAAATCCGGAAAGTTAAGTGCGGAAGTGAGTGAATTTTTTCCTGCCAACTGGAGTTTAGGCGCATCGGTATTTCCGGTTACACTGTCTCAGAAAACAAAGGCAGATGGAAGTTATTCCGTCAAGATGGCAATCGGCGTTGGAAAAACCAACATGCTGGATTCCAAAACGGAGTGGAGCAGGTATAAGCAGGTCGTGAATGACGCAGAGAAATATGCTTCCCTTACCGGGTTATTATATCGGTATGCTCCGGTGAAAAGGTCTACTTATTCGGTGAGCAAATTTAACAAGATGCCAAGCTTGTCTGTGGTAGGCTACATGGAGCAGGAATATGATAAGTATGGAAATCTGATTTCTTCCACCGGTAAGATAGCACCTGAACTGGCTTGGAAGGCAAGTGTCAACTGGCAGTTTGCGTCGCCGATTGGACCGTGGTATGCGTCATTGGCAGGCGGAGGAAAAATTGCAGGAGAACTTGGACCGAAATATACATTTTCCACAAAGAAATGGACGCTCGATGGAAAACTGAGTTTAAAACCGGAAATCTCGCTGGAGGGCGGATATGGAATTAATAAGATTATAACCGCAGGAGTAGGTGGAAAATTGTCGGGTGATTTGCAGTTGCTTCCAAAGTCATCCTGTTCAGCAACCGCCTCGGCATATATTCATTTGTACTGCGCATTTCTTGTGGACTGGCAGCATGATTTGAAAAGTGCAACCTTTAAACTGTGGTCAAATCCAAATAAATTCAATCAGAAAAATGACGGCTGGACATGTTCTTTGATTGATGATTCATTTGCAGAGAAAACATCTGCATGGAATCACAAGGCAGCCAGTCAGCCGATTGCGAAATTAAAGCAGAACGGACAGACGGACAGCATGACGGAATCGACTTTACAGAGCGGAATCCTCACCAGTTCACTGCCGATTATCAAGGAAATCAATGGAACGAAGGTTATGATTTTTCAGGGATATGACAGTGAGCGCAGCGAGTTAAACCGTACGGTGTTACAGTATTCGGTCTGTAAAAACGGTTCGTGGACAACACCAAAAGCGGTTTTAGATGATGGATACGCCGATATGTATGCAGACATGGCAGTGGTAGATGGCAAGCTGGTACTGGCATGGCAGAAGGAAAAGTCGGAAATCGAAGGCAACGTAAGTGACGGTGCCAACACCATTTTAAATGACGTGGCGAAGAAATCCGAAATCTGGACAGCCGTTTTTGATGAGGCATCCGGTACATTTACACAGACCACACAGCTTACGAATAACGACAAACTGGATATGATGCCGAAAGTTAGTGGGGGAAGCGATGGTGCTGCTGTTACATGGCTTCGAAGTTCTTCCGAGGATTATGTTGAGAATGAGGGAACTACTACGATTTGCCGACAGACGCTCGGCTCTTCCAAAGTGCAGGAGATTGCTTCTACGACGAAGGAAGTAAAAGAGTATGCGGTCTATGAAGAAAATGGTGCAAACCATGCCATTTATTTGACGGAAAATGAAAACGGAGAATCGCAGATTTGTAATGAGGCAGATAAAACGCTTATTTCTTCCGGGACAGATGAGGGAACCATTGCCGGACTTCAGTATGCGAACGGCAAACTGCTTTATAACCGTAATGGAAAGATGTACGAGTTAAAGGATGGCGAAGGGACAGAGCTGACCGATGATGAAAACAGTATTCCGTCTTCTGCGATTTATTGTAAAAATGGTGATTACGAAGGATTTGTATGGATTGCAAATGATGATGAGACCGGCGAAGGAAGCATAAAAGTTTCCATGAAAACCGAGGATGGTTTTTCAGAACCGGTTACGGTGTATACCAGAAAAGACAAGCGAATCCAGTATTTATCGCCGGTGTTGGAGAGTGACGGTCAGTGGGAGTTTGCTGCCAATGTATTGAACCAGAGCACAAACTTAAATGAGCTGCTTGTGATTTCAAAAACGCCGCAGACCGAATTGACCTTAGCAGGTGCTTCCATAGATGAGTACGATGTGGAAGATGATTTGACTGCTGTTCACTACTATGCAACCAATACGGAATTAACTCCGATTGATGAATTGATTGTAAAGATTCAATTGGAAGATGGCACAGAGATTGAAAAGACGATATCGCAGACGGTTCAGCCGGGCGAGACAGTCTCCGGTACGGCATACATGGATTTGTCGGATGTGACGAATCCGCAGACTGCATCGGTGTATGTCTATGCAAAAGGACAGACTGACCTCACAAAGAATCAGGTGTCCGTATCCGTCGGAAAATCGGATATCCGGTTAACAAACACGGTAGAAGAAAAAGGCAGTCAGGCGGTTATCACGGCAACCTTAGAAAATGTCAGCGACCGCACTGCAACAACTACATTGAAACTTTACAGTGATGAGAAGAAATCCAAGCAGTTGTATACGTCAGAGGAAATTTCCATTGAACCATGGAAGCGTGTGACGAAGACCATTACTGTGAATAAGAGTGATTTGTCATACAATGCAAATCAGGCAGTTTATATGCTGCTTCATGCGGATGTGGACGAGGGTGACTGTGACGAGTCCAATAATGACAGTTATGCGATTTTGTATCAGGCAAAGACAAACACAAACACGAATGCCAATTCACAGACGTATTCATCCGGAACAGCAAATGCCGGAAAGAAGCAGTCCACACCAAGCAAAACGGTAAAAGTTAAAGCACCTTCCAAGGTCAAGCTTACCTCAGCTAAAAATGGAAAGGGTAAGAAACTTATTGCAAAATGGAAGAAAGTCACTGGTGCCAAAGGCTATCAGCTTCAGTATGCTCTAAACAAAAAGTTCAAAAAGAAAAAGAGCGTACAGACAAAGAAAACCAAGTACACCATTAAGAAACTGAAAAAGAAGAAAACATATTACATTCGTGTTCGTGCCTACAAGATGAATGGCAGGAAAAAGGTGTATGGTAAGTGGAGTAAGGTGAAAAAAGTTAAGATAAAGAAATAACAAAAAAACAGGAGGATTTCACAATGAAAAAACAAAAATCAATGGTTCTTTTACTTATTTTTGCGATGGCATTATCTCTGCTTCCGCAGAGTGCCTTTGCCGCAAAGAAAAAGGTAAAACTGAACAAAAAAACGGTAACAGTAAACGTTGGAAAGACAGTAAAAATTAAACTGCAAAACAACAAAAAGAAGGTGAAGTGGACAGTCGCTTCCGGTAAGAAAAATGTGACACTTAGTAAAAAGAAAAAGACAGAAGTTACAATTAAGGGAAAGAAAGCCGGAAAAGCCAAGGTGCAGGCAAAAGTGGGTAAGAAAAAGTATGTCTGCAAGGTGACGGTGAAGAATACAAAAAAAGTAAATAAGATAGCAAATAAGAACAATTCCACAAAACCGGGAAATACAAAAGCACCAATTGTTACAAACTCACCGAAGCCATCAACAGATAATACAAAAAAGATAGTTTCAATTGCTTGGCCTTCAGATACAAAGTATGTTTTTATATACAAAGGGGAAAAATTAGTTGATAAAGGGAACCGTAATTTAGCAAATGATGAAATAGATGTTGCTAATTGTTCGTTAGATCAATTAGATGTTAAATATGCAGATGGTTCAGAAGAAAAAGATACATATTTTGAAAATATTTCATATGACTTTTCTCAAATTAACTTTAATAAAGTAGGTACATATAAGTTGATGATATCATATGGAGGTTGTAGTTGTGAAGTGCCGGTGGTAGTTGCAGAAAAGAAGGAAGAGGGGCTTTTTACTTATTTAACTGATGGAAATGTTGCAAAATTATTGGAAATGAGAGGAGATTTGGAATCAGATGACGGGGATTATCGGCATAATAAGTACTCTGGTACAACTTTAAGTATTCCTGAAACACTAGGAGGAGCAAAGGTGGTTCAGGGAACACCAGAGTATTGGTTCTCAGGAGATAACAACATAGAAAAAATTGAGTTTCCACGATATTATTCGGAAGGTTTTTCATATAGGTATTCAGGGAAGTATTTTCCTAAATTAAAGGAAATTATTATAAACAATCCAGATAGTGAATATGTGGTTAAAGATAATGTGGTGTTTGCAGAAAATGGAGAGGTGCTATGTTTATATCCGGGTGGATTACAGAATGCAAGTTATTCTATTCCAGAAGGCGTAAAAGAAGTAGATGGTATATATGATAACATATACTTAGAGGAATTGACTTATCCTAAAAGCTTTATAGGATATGCTTTGCGCAGAGGGTGGCCTATGGAGAATCCAGGTGCAGGCTTACCTAATTTAAAAACCATTAATGTTGCATCTGAAAATCCATATTGGGTAAGTAAGGATGGAGTTATGTATCAAAGAGAGGAAGATAACAAATTGGCATTGGCAACCTACCCGAGGAAAAAAACGGACTTGAGTTTTTCTGTAGGAGAAGATGTTAGTTGGATTCCTTCAGGTACTGGAATGGATAGGAATTCCTTCTTGGAGAATATTGTGTTTAAATCGGGAAAAACAACAATCGGTGTTGAAGCATTAAACGGAAATAGCATAAAAAATGTGTATCTTGATTTTGAAGATGAGGATACGGGAGATACTGGATTATATCTTGATGGATTTAAATTTGATTACTATGGTTCTGAAAAGGAGCATTCGCATAACATTTATATGCGGAAAGGAACATCATTGAAGCATATTGCAGAAGAATTACAGGCGAAGGTTCAATATTATTGATAAAAAATTATAAGAAAAATAGTAAGAGCAAAGGAAAGGATGAGTAAAAATGAAAAAGATAATTAGTTTTGTAATGGTTTTAGCAATTGTAGCAGCAACAGCAGTAGCACCGTCTGTGCCAGCATCGGCAGAGCAAACGGATATTTGGCAGGTAAATGGTAAATATACACTTACCAAAAAGAAACTTGTAACATATTGTGCGTTGTATAGTGCGGATTCAGGAATGAAGAAGAAAAAAAGAACCTTTAAAATCACATCAGCTACAAAATTTATTCATGTGACGCCAAGTTATAACAAAAAGAAAATTAAAAAATCGCAGATTGGAAAATACATTAAAAAGATTAAGAAATCATCGTATTTTCAGTTTAAATTCAAAAAAGGAAAAGTAACGGAAATCCATTACTGTGAGGATTAAAGTTGCTAAAGGAATTTATTAACAACGTTTTATAGAAGGAGAAAATGTTTTATGAGATTAGTTCCATTATTGATGAAAAAAAACAGACGTGGTAGATGTCTCGTCTCCATGCTAACAATAATGGCTTTGATAGTATCATCATTTGTATTGCCGGTACATACCCTGAAAAGCGGTGCGGCAGAAAGTACATCGTCTTACGGATTGAGCAATCCTACGATTAGTAACGGTGTGACAACGTGGGATTGTATCTATTTTGGAAACTACTATCAAAGTAACAGTTCAACAAAAGAACCGATTAAATGGCGAGTCCTTTCCGTAAATGGAAATGATGCCTTTTTGCTGGCAGACCAAAACTTGGATGCTAAACCGTATAATGAGGAAGATACGGATGTAACATGGGCAACGTGTACTCTTCGTACATGGTTGAATGATGCATTTTTAAATACGGCATTTACATCGGCAGAACAGGCGGCCATAAAGAACACAACAGTTGTGAACGATGACAATCCATACTATGGAACAGAAGGTGGAGAGAATACCACAGATAAAGTGTATCTTTTGTCCATTGCAGAAACAAGTAATACGGCTTATGGATTTAATGGCGAGTTTAATACCAGCAGTAATACAAGAGAAGCAAAAAATACAGCATATGCAAAAGAGTGCGGAGCGTGGGAGACATACGAGGGGAACGGCTGTTGGTGGCTGCGGTCGCCGGGCGACAATAGTCGTAGTGCATCCGATGTGTATAGCGGTGGCTACGGCGATGACACTGGTGGTACTGTCGACATTGATGGTGGTGCGGTTCGGCCCGCTTTGCATTTAAATCTTTCCTCTTCTACTCTTTGGAGTTATGCAGGAAAAGTTACCTCGGAAGGGGGAGGTGGCTCATCACAGGAAACACCAAAGCCTGCTGCGACAGAACCGCCGGTAGTATCGGACCGTGATGAATCGCTAGGCACGGTTACAAAAGGAGCCGACCTTTCTCTTGGTTCCAACAAATCCGGAAAGTTAAGTGCGGAAGTGAGTGAATTTTTTCCTGCCAACTGGAGTTTAGGCGCATCGGTATTTCCGGTTACACTGTCTCAGAAAACAAAGGCAGATGGAAGTTATTCCGTCAAGATGGCAATCGGCGTTGGAAAAACCAACATGCTGGATTCCAAAACGGAGTGGAGCAGGTATAAGCAGGTCGTGAATGACGCAGAGAAATATGCTTCCCTTACCGGGTTATTATATCGGTATGCTCCGGTGAAAAGGTCTACTTATTCGGTGAGCAAATTTAACAAGATGCCAAGCTTGTCTGTGGTAGGCTACATGGAGCAGGAATATGATAAGTATGGAAATCTGATTTCTTCCACCGGTAAGATAGCACCTGAACTGGCTTGGAAGGCAAGTGTCAACTGGCAGTTTGCGTCGCCGATTGGACCGTGGTATGCGTCATTGGCAGGCGGAGGAAAAATTGCAGGAGAACTTGGACCGAAATATACATTTTCCACAAAGAAATGGACGCTCGATGGAAAACTGAGTTTAAAACCGGAAATCTCGCTGGAGGGCGGATATGGAATTAATAAGATTATAACCGCAGGAGTAGGTGGAAAATTGTCGGGTGATTTGCAGTTGCTTCCAAAGTCATCCTGTTCAGCAACCGCCTCGGCATATATTCATTTGTACTGCGCATTTCTTGTGGACTGGCAGCATGATTTGAAAAGTGCAACCTTTAAACTGTGGTCAAATCCAAATAAATTCAATCAGAAAAATGACGGCTGGACATGTTCTTTGATTGATGATTCATTTGCAGAGAAAACATCTGCATGGAATCACAAGGCAGCCAGTCAGCCGATTGCGAAATTAAAGCAGAACGGACAGACGGACAGCATGACGGAATCGACTTTACAGAGCGGAATCCTCACCAGTTCACTGCCGATTATCAAGGAAATCAATGGAACGAAGGTTATGATTTTTCAGGGATATGACAGTGAGCGCAGCGAGTTAAACCGTACGGTGTTACAGTATTCGGTCTGTAAAAACGGTTCGTGGACAACACCAAAAGCGGTTTTAGATGATGGATACGCCGATATGTATGCAGACATGGCAGTGGTAGATGGCAAGCTGGTACTGGCATGGCAGAAGGAAAAGTCGGAAATCGAAGGCAACGTAAGTGACGGTGCCAACACCATTTTAAATGACGTGGCGAAGAAATCCGAAATCTGGACAGCCGTTTTTGATGAGGCATCCGGTACATTTACACAGACCACACAGCTTACGAATAACGACAAACTGGATATGATGCCGAAAGTTAGTGGGGGAAGCGATGGTGCTGCTGTTACATGGCTTCGAAGTTCTTCCGAGGATTATGTTGAGAATGAGGGAACTACTACGATTTGCCGACAGACGCTCGGCTCTTCCAAAGTGCAGGAGATTGCTTCTACGACGAAGGAAGTAAAAGAGTATGCGGTCTATGAAGAAAATGGTGCAAACCATGCCATTTATTTGACGGAAAATGAAAACGGAGAATCGCAGATTTGTAATGAGGCAGATAAAACGCTTATTTCTTCCGGGACAGATGAGGGAACCATTGCCGGACTTCAGTATGCGAACGGCAAACTGCTTTATAACCGTAATGGAAAGATGTACGAGTTAAAGGATGGCGAAGGGACAGAGCTGACCGATGATGAAAACAGTATTCCGTCTTCTGCGATTTATTGTAAAAATGGTGATTACGAAGGATTTGTATGGATTGCAAATGATGATGAGACCGGCGAAGGAAGCATAAAAGTTTCCATGAAAACCGAGGATGGTTTTTCAGAACCGGTTACGGTGTATACCAGAAAAGACAAGCGAATCCAGTATTTATCGCCGGTGTTGGAGAGTGACGGTCAGTGGGAGTTTGCTGCCAATGTATTGAACCAGAGCACAAACTTAAATGAGCTGCTTGTGATTTCAAAAACGCCGCAGACCGAATTGACCTTAGCAGGTGCTTCCATAGATGAGTACGATGTGGAAGATGATTTGACTGCTGTTCACTACTATGCAACCAATACGGAATTAACTCCGATTGATGAATTGATTGTAAAGATTCAATTGGAAGATGGCACAGAGATTGAAAAGACGATATCGCAGACGGTTCAGCCGGGCGAGACAGTCTCCGGTACGGCATACATGGATTTGTCGGATGTGACGAATCCGCAGACTGCATCGGTGTATGTCTATGCAAAAGGACAGACTGACCTCACAAAGAATCAGGTGTCCGTATCCGTCGGAAAATCGGATATCCGGTTAACAAACACGGTAGAAGAAAAAGGCAGTCAGGCGGTTATCACGGCAACCTTAGAAAATGTCAGCGACCGCACTGCAACAACTACATTGAAACTTTACAGTGATGAGAAGAAATCCAAGCAGTTGTATACGTCAGAGGAAATTTCCATTGAACCATGGAAGCGTGTGACGAAGACCATTACTGTGAATAAGAGTGATTTGTCATACAATGCAAATCAGGCAGTTTATATGCTGCTTCATGCGGATGTGGACGAGGGTGACTGTGACGAGTCCAATAATGACAGTTATGCGATTTTGTATCAGGCAAAGACAAACACAAACACGAATGCCAATTCACAGACGTATTCATCCGGAACAGCAAATGCCGGAAAGAAGCAGTCCACACCAAGCAAAACGGTAAAAGTTAAAGCACCTTCCAAGGTCAAGCTTACCTCAGCTAAAAATGGAAAGGGTAAGAAACTTATTGCAAAATGGAAGAAAGTCACTGGTGCCAAAGGCTATCAGCTTCAGTATGCTCTAAACAAAAAGTTCAAAAAGAAAAAGAGCGTACAGACAAAGAAAACCAAGTACACCATTAAGAAACTGAAAAAGAAGAAAACATATTACATTCGTGTTCGTGCCTACAAGATGAATGGCAGGAAAAAGGTGTATGGTAAGTGGAGTAAGGTGAAAAAAGTTAAGATAAAGAAATAACAAAAAAACAGGAGGATTTCACAATGAAAAAACAAAAATCAATGGTTCTTTTACTTATTTTTGCGATGGCATTATCTCTGCTTCCGCAGAGTGCCTTTGCCGCAAAGAAAAAGGTAAAACTGAACAAAAAAACGGTAACAGTAAACGTTGGAAAGACAGTAAAAATTAAACTGCAAAACAACAAAAAGAAGGTGAAGTGGACAGTCGCTTCCGGTAAGAAAAATGTGACACTTAGTAAAAAGAAAAAGACAGAAGTCACAATTAAGGGAAAGAAAGCCGGAAAAGCCAAGGTGCAGGCTAAAGTGGGTAAGAAAAAGTATGTCTGCAAGGTGACGGTAAAGGTTAAAAAAAGAGCAAACAGTTCGGCTAAAAAAACGCAGACCAATACAAGCAATACTTCTGCACAAAAAGGACAGTATAAACTTTCTGGTTACATAAAGACGAAAAACGGAAATATCGTTAAGGGACCTTTTCGATTTTCGGTTAGAAAAAAAGATAGCCCAGGTTTTTTATATAACGCGAGTGTAGACGCTAAAACAGGAAAATATACGGCGTATCTGTATCCTGGAACTTATGAGTTTTTTTCTTTTGGATATGATGGAATTGAAAATGCTAATACTACAGCTATTGATAATGCAATGAAAGGTCAGGTAACAGTAGGCAAAGCAAATAAAGAATTTGATTTTGTGTTTGATGGGAATGTAGCGCAGGGGAAAATGACAAGGGGAAATAATATTCCATTTACAGGTATTTTTGAGATAGAAGCATTAAGGATTGATACTTTTTATGAGTCTCTTGTGCCATATTCAGACGAACAGTTTGTAGTTGATAAAGATGGTAATTATTGTGTTTTAATTCCTTCTTCCAATAATTTTATTGCCAGTGGACATTCATATATTGTTCGAAATGCTGGGAGCAGCGAAAAAATATGGACCTTAAATTTTAATAAAGGAGATTTAATGAATCATAATTTGACCTGTAATTTGCAAAAAATATCTGGGGAAATTACGAACTTTGGAGGGAAATTTGATAGAGAAGTTGATTTGTCGAATACCTTGTTGAATGTAACGGAAAATGAGGATGTCTTTGGTAATGGTTATCAGCCAAAGTATCAAAAGATTACATATGATGAAACAACGAAAACACACAGTTATGTATTTTTAGTGGAACCAGGGGTATATAAAATGCAGGGTGAATGTGCTTATTCACAGAAATTTACGGTACCATCAAAAGATGTTTCGAACTTGCCAATTAATTTTGAAGCATATCGTCTTTGTATCAATCTTACAAATACAAGTGGTATTAAGTATTGTGTGAACTATAATACAATTCATGTCGGTTACTCGATGAGATCGGGATACAGTATTTGGTCAGGTGAGGAAATGATAGAAGAAGAGGATTATGACCGTGATTCAAATATAGATACGGGTAAACATCGAATGGATGAATATATGTCCGCAGGGGAATATTCGTTGTCTTTCCATAAAGCAAAGTTGAACGATGATGGTAGTGCTGTGCTAGATGAAGACGGCAATTATGAAGAAGGAAGTGAAACGACAATTGCTGAATTTAATGTTCCGGAGATGCAAGGCGAAATCTCATTAAATTACTAATTTTTGTATTTTTTAAAAATTTAAAGTAAGGCAAAAGGATTATTATTGAGATGATTAAAATTGGTGGATTTGCATGAAAAGCAAATCCACTGTTGGGATAAGTTTTACAGTAAAAGAATGTTATGTAGAAGGAGAAAATATTTTATGAGATTAGTTCCATTATCATTTGTGAAAAACAGACGTGGGAGATGTTTAGTTTCCGCACTGATAATAATGGCTTTGGTAGTATCATCATTTGTATTGCCTGTACATATCTCAAAAAGCAGTGCCGCAGAAAGTACATCGTCCTATGGATTAAGTAATCCAACGATTAGTAACGGTGTGACAACGTGGGATTGTATCTATTTTGGCAACTACTATCAAAGCAATAGTTCAACAAAAGAACCGATTAAATGGCGTGTCCTTTCCATAAATGGAAATGATGCCTTTTTGCTGGCAGATCAGAATTTGGATAATCAACCATATAATAATCAGCCTTGGGCTGATGTCACATGGGCAACGTGTGCTCTTCGTACTTGGTTAAATGAAACATTTTTAAATAATGCATTTTCCAAAGATGAACAGAATGCAATAAAAAAAACATTAGTTGTAAATGAGAACAATTTGGAGTATGGAACGAATGGTGGCGTAGATACAACGGATAAGGTGTATCTTTTATCAATTGCGGAAGCCAGTAATAGCGCATATGGATTTGATAGTGAGTTTTATGAAGATAGTGAAACCAGAGTGGCAATGAATTCAATAGGCGAAGCAGGGTTTTGGTTGCTTCGATCACCAGGCAGGTATAGTGCTAGTGTGGCATTAGTAAATTCTGTAGGATATGGATATGGGTATGGGGGAATTTCTACAGATACTTTTTCAGTTCGCCCCGCATTACATTTAAATCTTTCGTCCTCATCCCTTTGGCGTTATGCTGGGAAAGTTTCTTCAGATGGAAGTGTGGATTTACCTACACCATCCCCGACAAATACACCTGCACCAGTGTATAGTTTCAGGCGTGGAATAGACAATAATTCCTTTTGTCATAACAACGGAAATGACTCAAATTGGTATTGTCCTTATAACGCAAAGTACGAAACAGATACTAAATATTTGAAGAGTATTTCAAGTGGTTTTTATGAGTATTTGTCGTTATTAAATAAAAGCAGAAGCAAATGGGATGGTTCGTGCTATGGAATAAGTATGGGGATGACATTGAATAAGGGAAATAAAGTTAATTTAGGTGCTTTTAATGCGAAATCCTTTTATCAATTACAGCCATATTCAAATGAGTTGGCGAGAAAGTATTTGAATTTCTTGTATTTGTCCCAGTTTTCATCAAAATATGGTGGATTAAGTCTTACGGCAGAAACAACAAGAACAGATGGCTCTGGTAGTTGTACAAAGTCAGAATTTTTACAAAAATTTGTGAAAGAAGTGCAAAAATGGCAAGCAAAAGGTGTTCCGGTAATGCTCCTATATCATTCCCAAACAAGTGGGCATGCTATTATCGCAACATCAGTATATGAAAATAGCGATAATTATGAGGTGTTTTTATATGATATGAATTCGGTTGGCTCAAAGGATGAGAGCCCACGAGGAGAATTTTCTACGATGATAGTAGAAAAGGATTTTAGTGATTTTTCATATAAAGATGCTACAGAAGATAAATGGGAAGAGAATTATCAGGAATTAAGATATTTTAACACAGAGCAAGTGTTAAATGGTCCGTATAGCAATGCAGAGACGAAAAAAAAGGCTAATGCTAAAACAAGTGAGATATCAGGAGAGGATAATGGTAATACATTAATTGTCAGCGATGGCATAAAAGTAACAGATAAATCAGGAGATACATTGGAATTTGAAGACAGTAAGATGACAGGAAGTATTAATGTTATTGACTACATTCCAATCTATGGTTCGGTGTTTGGAAACGAGGAGAAAAATTTACAGTATTTGGCTCAGATACCGGAATCTGATTCATATACTGTTGAACCAGAGCAGGATAATACAGATATTACACTGTACGGAGAAAATTCCTTTGTAGCAGTAAATGGGCAAAATATTGAGCGGATTACGACAAGTGAAAATACGACAGAAGTTGAGGGGGATAAGGCAGATTATAGTATTTCCGTTCCGGCGGAAGAAAACAATTGCAATTTGTACCAGGTAAAACTTACATCTGACAATGCCGTATATAGCTATAGTAACGGAGAATTGCATATTACATCCAATAATGGGATGTCAAATATATCGGTAAATGCTTGTCGCGACACGGATTATGCAGGTGAACAAGAGGTATCGATAACGGCGAATGAAATTAAAATTACTCCGGTTAAAGCAGAGAATGATAAAGTAAACATAGTCGCGAGTAATAAAGATGGAAAATCGGAACAGCTTGAAATTACGTTAAAAAGTACCCAGCAAGAGGAGAAAGCTAATTCTACTCCTGTTCCAACGCCTACACCTACGACAACAAAGTCACAAAACAGCAATGTAGGCAAAGACAATACTTCATCAACGGCAGGACAAAAGATTTTGCGTATACCTCAGGTTAAGGGTTTGAAAATATTAAGTCAATTGAAAAAAGTCAAAAAAAGCAAGACGTGTAAAGTGACTTTGTCTTGGAAAAAAGTCACTGGTGCTAAAGGCTACCAGCTCCAGTATGCCCTAAATAAAAAGTTCAAAAAGAAAAAGAGCATACAGACAAAGAAAACCAAGTACACCATTAAGAAACTGAAAAAGAAGAAAACGTATTACATTCGAGTTCGTGCCTATAAAATGAATGGCAGGAAAAAGGTGTACGGTAAGTGGAGTAAGGTTAAAAAGGTAAAGATAAAGAAGTAACAGAAAACGGAAAATAGGAGGATTTCAAAATGAAAAAACAAAAATCACTGGTTCTTTTACTTATTTTTGCAATGGCGTTATCTCTGTTTCCACAGAGTGCCTTTGCTGCGAAGAAAAAAGTAAAACTGAACAAAAAAACGGTAACAGTAAACGTTGGAAAAACAGTAAAAATCAAACTGCAAAACAACAAAAAGAAGGTGAAGTGGACAGTCACTTCCGGCAAGAAAAATGTGACACTTAGTAAAAAGAAAAAAACAGAAGTCACAATTAAGGGGAAGAAAGCCGGCAAAGCCAAGGTACAGGCAAAAGTGGGCAAGAAAAAATATGTCTGCAAGGTGACGGTAAAGAATAAAACCAATAAGAGCAGTGTTGCGACCCAAAAACCAACAAGAAAACCAGTTCAAACACCGGCACCAACAGGTAAAACTTCTTCACAGCCGACCCAAAAACCGGAGGCAAAAGCAGTAGAATTGTTGACACAGTATGATGATGCTATTGTTGCTAAGACAAGTACGGCATTATCAGAGCGTAATTTGAGTTTTTATACGCTTGGACAGTTTGGCAAGATAAGTGTTAAATTATCGGACGGTACAAATAAGGAACTACATAACAATAACAATATACAGGAATCTTCGTATAGTCGTTTTTCAATTACAGGAGTGGACACAACGGCAACGGGTGATTATAATGCGACTCTATCTTACACAGAAGGAGCATGGAGTAATACGAATACAGTTTCAAAACAAATAAAGATCTCCGTTGCTGAGGAAAAAACAAATGAGCAGTATTCATATATTTCAAATGGGGAGATTGCGCAAGTAAATGCTATTTACAGCACAGAAAAAAGTGTTCATATACCAGACACAATTGATGGCGCGCAGGTTATAAATGATTATGGTGATATTTACGATAACCCTGCCAATAAACAGATTCGTAATAATCAAATAACAGCAATTACGTTGTCAAAGTATTTGAGATATATTCCACAAGCAACAAATTCCCTTTTTGACATTGATTATAGTTTAGATAATTCCTATAGTTGGTCATCACTAAAAGAAATTAGTATTAGTGATGAAAGTAAAAACTTTTCTTCTGAAAATGGAGTTTGGTTTGATAAGGATAAGACGGTGCTGGTAAAATATCCATGTGCCAAAGTGGATACCGAGTATCGGATTCCGAACACAGTAAAGGAAGTTCGAGGTGGAGCCCTTAGAGATGTTATACATGGATTTCAGAAAATATATATACCGGCATCGGTGGAAAGTTTTCCTTGTTTCAGCGATTCGCATGGTACGTCAAATTTAAGTGAAATAGAGGTTGATGGGCAGAATAAGAATTATAAATCACAGGATGGTGTCTTGTATTCGAAAGATATGAAACAATTACTTCTATATCCTTTTGCCAAACAAGATGTTTCCTATTCTGTGCCAGAGGGTGTTGATTATATTAAAGACATTATAGATGTACAACACTTAAAAAATATTGTATTACCTAAATCACTTTATAGAATTTATGGTTATATTCAGGTTGAAAATGTGTATATAGATCAAACATATGATTGGTATCAAAGCCAGCAAAATGCTTATCATTGGGTATTGCAAAGAATTATATGGAATAATACAACAATTTATGTAAGAGATAGCCAGTTAAGAGATTATTTTATGAAAGAAAATGCCGAACAGTTGGAAAAATATCATGCTACGATTTCGGAAGTATACAATTGGTAAAAAAGAGTAAGTAGAATTTTATGAAAGCGTAATGCCATAAAAGAAGGTTGCGCAATCATCAAAAAAGTCTTGCTTCATGGCAAAAAAGGTGAGATAATATTATAAATAAAAAACGTAACCGTTCGTCATTTTTGGCGGGCGGTTACGTTCGGTGTTATGGCAAATTAACTAGGATTGCGAGTATGAAGTGAAGGGAATTCGGAAAAAATGGATCATTTTGAGCCAACTGATAAATGATTGTGTAAAAATACTCAAATTGATTTCCCTTCAAATACTTTCTTAGATGCAAAAAGTAAAAATCTGTAAATTCAAAAGGCCATAAAATATGTAGCATAAAATCAGCTCCTTTTTTTGATTAAGTAGTATTAATATGTCTGCTTGCCCACCGCCACAAAAAAAGAAAAGATTTAAATAAAAAAGCGTACTACGCCTCCTAAAGACGTAATACGCTTTCAGTTTTTCTTGACACACAGGTAAAACCCCGATAATATGAATTACACAGAAGTCAATATTTAGATGTTGAGTTGTTGTTAAAAAATGGTTATAATGAATTTGCTATATGCGTATAGCAAGGTGTTTTGGGCATGAAACACTGATAGCATGATTTACATAAAGGTGGACTCTGGGGAAATTATGGTATAAGCTAAAAAAATGTGGTATACTTTAGACAATGCCTATACGTGAATGAAGGAGAGTTGTGATTATGTTTAGAAAACTCAAGGTTGACAATTTCAAATCATTAGTTGATTTTTCAGTTGAGTTTACACCAATGAGTGTGATTATTGGCAATAACGCTACAGGGAAGAGCAGTGTTTTGCAAGCAATTGATTTTTTGTGCGGCTCGGTAAAAGAGGATTTTGGTATTATGTTGGAACGTAGGAACTGGACAGCGGATAATATCAAGTCTAAATTAATAAATTCAAATAAAATACATTTTGAAAGTAATATTTTACTTCCTTCTAAAGAAGGTAAATTGGAGTATGACTGGAGCATGGTTTTATCCATTTATTCAGATGAAAATGAGGTAAGCCTGCTTTCTGAAAGACTTGTATGTAATGGAACCCAATTGTTAGTGTATCAAAAAGGAGAAGATGGCTTCATAAAAAATGAAGGCAAGGATACAAATGTATTACCGAGAGCACTGGCAATTAAATCGTCCGCACTGAGAATGTTAAATAGGGATGAAACGATAGATTACCGAATAAAATATTTTATTGATTTTCTGGAGAATTCATTGTCATTTGAAATGCTTTCACCAAATGAAATGAGGCTCAGCAGCCGAGGTGCGAAGGAAAGTATTGGAATGTCAGGAAAGAATTTGCCATCCTTTATCAAGCAAATGACAGATGAACAGAAAGCAAGTTTTATGAATAAATTGACAAGGTTGTTTGGAGACAGAATTTCTGATATAGACGTCGAAATACCGGGAAGACCGGGGTGGATGCAGATTGTCAGCACTGAGAAATATGAGGGTAAGTCTATTAAGATATCGTCAAAAGAAATGAGCGATGGAATGTTGCGCTTGTTAGCATTGGCTGCGATTAGTGAGATTAAAAGTTCTAATGCGACAATGCTTTTGGACGAGATAGAGAATGGGGTAAATACAAATTATGCAGAGCAGCTGTTAGAGATTCTAAAGGAGATGTATGCTGCGAAAAAGCATCAGCTTATATTAACGACTCACAGCACTGTGTTTATGGATTATATAGATGCCGAAGATATTGTCTTTTTATATCGAGATAATAATGGATATACAAAGGCAGCGAGGCTTTTTGAGAATGAGGCAATGAAAGCAAAATTAGAATATATGTATCCGGGAGAGATTTTGCTTAATATGTCGCAAAAAGAAGTATTGGATAAGTTACTTGCATCAAATGACTAGAAAGGTAATTCGGATGAAAATTGCTATAACCGGCGAAGGAAAAACAGATTTTGGGCAAAAAGAATATAGTACAGGCAAATGGCTTCCGGGTCCTGCAATAGTTTATGCTGAAAATATCGCAAAAGAAAAAGGGGCGGAAGTCGAATTTATACCGATTGAGAAAGAGGATGTAAAGAAGGTAAAATTACAAAGACGCTCTTCAAAAGAAGTGTCGGGAAGAGGAATTCCGGCAAGAAAATTCAGAATTTTGATGGGTGAAGGAAAGTATGATGCCGGAATATTTTATTGTGATGCAGATAAAGAGACAGGAGTGAAAAGCAGTAATCGTATAGCTGTAACGAAACATTATGAGACAGTATACAAGGAAGTGAAAGATGGTTTAAACTCAGACAAAGGGATACCGATGATACCTTTAAGCATGATAGAGTGTTGGATATTGGCAGACAAATCGGCATTAGAGCAAGTATTTGAACTTGAAATACAACAGGCAAAAATGCCAGCTGAACCAGAGTATATTTGGGGAAATAAAAATGATTCCGGTAGTGATTATCCAAAGAATTATTTAGTGCGAATGATTAGAAGTTTGGATAATAGATACCAAACATATACTGCTAGTCGGGAGAACTTTTATGAAATTGCAAAATGTTCAGAAATTTCGACATTGCGAGAAAAATGCTCTATCAGTTATGAACGCTTTTATAAAGATTTTGAACAAATTTTAAGCAAATAATTGTTGAGGGATTAGACTTTGATGTGTTTTTAGGCATTCCATGCCAATATCTTTTACTAATCTTCGCGATGGCATTATCTCTGTTCCCGAAGACTGCCTACGCAGCGAAGAAGAAAGTGAAGCTGAACAAAAAATCTGTAATCGTAAACGTTGGAAAGACAGTTAAGAAGAAATCGCCGAAAAAGACACCGAAACCAACACCGGTTGTAACACCAACGCCGAAACCGACAAAGAAGCCATTGCAGTCGATGCAGCCGACAAATCAGACACCTGCCACAGCACATCCCAGACAGGGACTTTATGCAGAGGAGGAAGATGTTCAGATTAGTTCGGTTAAGTTTGATAAAGCAGTACAGTGCTACGGCAAATATGGTATCTTACACGGAGACCGTAGAGTATTGCAGAGTGGATAATGGATTGGTTTTCCATACACTGATTGCGGATGGAAAAGAGTATGAACTGGAAAATTCACTTACTGGGAAGAATAATGAAATAAACTGGCAGTATTATATCAAGTCGGATGATGTTGTGCTAAAAGATTTGAGAGATACTAAAGAATACAAAGTAGTTGCGTGTTATGGAGATAAGGATTATACATTGGATTGTGTGGTTGACCGATACACCCTTTACAATGGCACTGCGTATGAATTTACCCATTCAACACTGCAAATAGGCAATTTGCTGATTGGTTCGTCTGAGGACAGTTTTACAGTAAGTGATAAGAAACAGGATTTTTATTACATTCTTTCCTATACTTCAACAAAAGGTAACGTGAATTTTGATTCAGATGCTAACTTGTTTGAATATCAGGAGATGCTTGATAATAAAAAATCCTTAAAAGACATTTTCACGGAGTTTGCCAAGAATCTTCAGATTCAGCAGGTGGCATACCGGAATAAATGTTACACAAATGCGGTGATTGAAAATGTGGTCTGGAATGACGAGTCGTATTATCCGGGCGGCGGTGACAACGGATATTATTCCTTTGATATTTCTTTGACTGTAGATGGTAAGAAGATTACACAGTCTTATAAACTGTTTGAAAAAGAAAAGAAGTATACGGTATCCGGAGTTTTAAAAATGGAAGACGGAACGCCGATACCAAATATCTACTTGTATGTCCGGAAAGAGGGAACTGAGTATAGTGTTGTATATACGAATGACAAGGGCGAATATTCCTTCCAGGCATCAAAAGGAACTTATTGTTTCAAAGCAGGAGAGTCCTTTACAGTAGACGATGGTCCGTTGAAAAAGGATATAACACTTCCGGTCTGTGAGATGTACGGTGAAAGTTCATTATGTTTGTACTCGGATGGGTTTGCTAGTGGTGATATTACAGCTGACTTGAAAGCGGATGGAAGCTTCTCATTTTCCTATGTTCCATATGGCACATATACGATGAAATTGGATGATAAAGACATTGGAACCGTTACAATAAATTCGGCTGACAAACAGCAGGACTATACCATTAACGGATATCAAATCGCGGTTGTTGTCAAAGAAGCCAATGGAGAATTTGCAAAAGATAAGTGGATACGTGTCGAGAAAGATGAAAAAACAGAGTATTATTATGTAGATAATGACAAAGGATTGGCACTAGTTATTGTTGATGAGCCCGGCACTTATGAGGTGTGCAGTTATGATAATGGCAATAGGATTTACTACGGAACGGTTACCGTGACAGATAAAAATGTGTCATGTGCGCTAACGGCGGAGTGACGGAGAGTAAAATAGGTTGAATAAGTAAGAGTGAAATTCTGATTGAATTTCACTCTTATTTTTCTTGACGCCCCTAACAATTTCATATAAAATTAAGAAAACACAATTTTCTATAACACAATGGAGGGATATAATATGAAAAAAGTAAGAGGCACAGTTGCTTTCTTGCTTGTGTTTGTGCTGAGCTTTTCTGTGATTCCACAGAATGTTCTCGCAGCCAAGAAGAAGGTGAAGCTGAGTAAAAAATCAGTAACGGTAACGGTTGGAAAGACCGTTAAGGTTAAGTTGAAAAACAACAAAAAGAAAGTGAAGTGGACGGTTGTATCCGGCAAGAAAAATGTGAAACTGAGTAAAAAGAAAAAGACCGGTGTCACGATTCATGGTAAAAAAGCCGGAAAAGCAAAGGTGCAGGCGAAAGTAGGCAAGAAAAAGTTTGTCTGTAAAGTGACGGTAAAGAAAGCCGGAACCAATCAAAATGCAGATAAGAATAATGGTAAAAAAACAGCAAAACCAACGGTAAAGCCGACCGAAAAACCGGTTCTGCCGTCGACTCCGACGCCAAAGCCGACCGAAAAACCGTCTCTGCCGTCGACTCCGACGCCAAAGCCGGACAATAAGCCGGATCCGACGCCGATTGAGACGATGATGCCACCGGATGAGACACCGGCGCCAACGGTGAAACCGGAGTCAAATTATCAGGGGCTTTATGCCGAAAAAGAGCCATTGATTGTCAGCTCCGTTGCATTTGAAAAAGATGTTCCGTCGTATTCGCTGAATTATAATGATATTTATGTAATCTCCGAGGAGGCTGATTCCCTGAAGGAGTTTGTACCGGACGTGACAAAATGTACATATAACGTTTATTGTTACGGTAAAAAGGCGGAAGTAAAGTCAATTACCGATGTTGTCTGGCATGACGATGAGGAATGGCAGAAGCCGTATTATTCATTCCTGCTTACGGCTGTGCAGGGCGGTAAGGAGTATAAGCAAACAGTTACGATGAAACTTGTCCGCGAGGATTCAGAGGAAGGCTCGGAGAATGGTATGACATGGCTTTCTTTGGATGCAGATGGTGAAAAGTATGAATTAGAACAAAGTCTGCATGATGAAGAAGGGGAAAGCGGATATTATTTTAAAGATAAAGAAGTTAATACTTCAAAGATTCAAAATGCAGAAAATATTAAACTTGTTGGTGTCTACGAGGAACAGCAGTATACAGTGAATGCAAGAAAAGAAGTCTGCGATGATTATTTTGTGAGCGTTATTAGTGATTCCTTTGCGAAAGATAATCTGGCAGTCGGTTCAGGTATGGTTTACATTGATGCCAAGACAGATTCTCATTTTTACATAGATGCATTTACTGCAACAAAAGGTGAGGTGAATTTATATCCGGGATACAGTGAAGAGTGTTTCGTATATGAGCCGGCGTTAGAAAAAGGAAAAACATTAAAAGACATATTTGCTAATGTAGTGGAAGACTTAAAGATTTACCGTGCAGTCTATAATAATGTATATTGGAATAATGAAAATATTGAGATTCGCAATGTGGTCTGGCACGATGAGCCTTATTATGACGACAAAACGGACCATGGCTATTATTCCTTTAACATTGTACTTACAGTGGATGGACAGGAAAATGAGCAGTCGTATGTGCTGGTGGAAAAACAGAAAACCTATGCAGTGTCCGGAAAATTGACAACAGAAGATGGACTGCCGATTGCAGAAGCAGAAGTTTTATTGTCTAAGTTAAGCGATGAGGAATGTGAATACACGATTGAGACGGATAAGAACGGATGTTTCGAAACGGATTTACAAAAAGGCACCTATGAGTTTGAACTGGGGCAGACGTTTACGGTAGAGGACAGAGATGTAGTGCATAATGAGAAACTTCCGGTTTATAAAATCACCGGAAAGGTGACAAGAACAGGTGCGAATACGCCGGATGTTCCGGGCTTTAACTTTGAATCAGAGGAGTCTTCCTGCATTTATTTGAGAGATTTACTGGGAGATGACAACCGTTATTACGCATATGTGCAGAAAGGAACATACACGGTTCAATCCTGTGATTGCCCGGTTGACACCGTGGAAGTAACCGGAAGTGGAACATATGATATCAAGATGGAACTTGCACTTGTGTCCGGAAAAGGTTCCGGATATTATAAATTTGTAGATACCGAGGATGAAAATAACTGCTATTGGGCATTTTCCGTATTTGATACGTACAACGTCTATTTAAAGCCGGGTACTTATTATGTAAAAATAGAAGATGCTACAGTTGATACCATTGAAGTGTCACTTGGTGAGATGACAAAGGATTACGAGATGTATTCCTGTAAGGGTGAGCTGTTAGATATGGCAGGACTTCAAATTCCAAAAGACATGTATAGAAATTACGAGATTTTGGTTATGAGAAATGAGGTGGTTTACAAGAAATTAATTATGGCACCAAAATTTGATGAGGATGATATATCCGGTTTCAAATTTGACGTTTTAGCCGGTGAATATGAGTTTTTGCACAACGGGAAATCGGTTGGCAGGATGACAGTTACCGATTCTAATGTAGTGAAAGATTTAACGATGCCGTACAAATATGTAAAAATTAAAATGCTTGATGCAGAAGATGAGTTGATATCGATATATCCGAAACGGAGGCTTAAATTTGCAAATAAGGGTACGAGCAGCATTTACTACTACTATATGGACGATGATGAGTCTGGGGATTATACATCACGCATCGTGCTGCCAACCGGCGATTACCAGTGTGTTGATTATTACTGTATGCCAAGTATAGGAGACTATGGCTTTACCGTGGATGGTTCGAGCGATACTGTTGTTATCAATACAAACGTGTATAAGATATCCGGTAGCTGCAAGGTAAATGGAACCGAGGTGTCCGATGATACATGGGTGTACTTGCACAAAAAGGGAGACGCAACAGAACTTTCGAACTATACATTTGATGAAGGGAAATATGAATTCTATGTAGAGCCGGGAGAGTATGAGATAAAAGTGTCCTTGGATTCCGGAATGGTTACCGCAGCAGACGTAACGATTACCAATGCATCTGTCGAGAGGAATTTGGAGTTAGGAGAGTAAAACGATGAAATTGTTTGATTACACATGGAGGGATATGATATGAGAAAAATGAGACGAAAAATTGCCGTTTTGCTTGTGTTTGTACTGGCATTTACGATGATGCCGCAAAATGTACTGGCGGCAAAGAAGAAGGTGAAACTGAGCAAAAAATCAGTAACGATAACGGTTGGAAAGACCGTTAAGGTTAAGTTGAAAAACAACAAAAAGAAAGTGAAGTGGACGGTTGTATCCGGCAAGAAAAATGTGAAACTGAGTAAAAAGAAAAAGACCGGTGTCACGATTCATGGTAAAAAAGCCGGAAAAGCAAAGGTGCAGGCGAAAGTAGGCAAGAAAAAGTTTGTCTGTAAAGTGACGGTAAAGAAAGCCGGAACCAATCAAAATGCAGACAAGAATAACGGTAAAAAGACAGCAAAACCAACGGTAAAGCCGACCGAAAAACCGTCTCTGCCGTCGACTTCGACGCCAAAGCCGACCGAAAAACCGGTTCTGCCGTCGAGTCCGACACCGCTGCCGACCAAGGTGCCGGAACAGACGATGCTTCCGCCGGATGAGACACTGGGACCAACGGTAGAACCGGTGAGAAACAATCAGGGACTTTATGCAGAAAATGAAGAACTCATCATCAGCTCGATTGCTTTTGAAAAAGAAGTCGATTATTATTTGAGCTATAACAATATTTATGTGTGTGACGGGGAGGCAAATTCGCTGAAAGACATCGTGCCGGATGTGACAAAATGTGAGTTTACGGTTTACTGTTATGGAAAGAAGGCAGAGGTAAAATCGATTTCGGATATCGAGTGGAACGAAAAAACATCAAAGGGAAAAGGCAGTTATACTTTTTCAATAACAGCAGCACTCGATGGCAAAGAGTATACAAAGACTGCTAAAATGATGCTTGGTCTGTCGCGGGACAAAACCAAAGAGAAGGTATTTGATAATGGATTTACGCTGCTTACGTTACAGGCAGATGACAGAGAGTATGGATTGGAGAGAGGTTTAGCAAAAGACCCTAATGGCGATAGTTCCCATTTCAGTTATTATTATTTTAAAGATAAAGACGTGGACACAGAGGACATAAAAGATGCAAGTACGAAAAAAATAACCGGTGTTTATGAAGATGAGAAGATAACACTGGATATAGAGAGTATCAGTGCGTCGACGGACAGTGTTATGTTCAGACCTTCGTCATATAAAAGAGGAAGACAATTCCTAGAGCTTAGTTATGTCGATGTTTATAAAAAAGTAGAAAATTACTTTTTGATAGATGCCTTTACATCAACAAAAGGAGCGGTAAAATACTGTGAATATATGGCGGGAGGCGATCAGGGCTTTATCTATGACGAAACGATAGAAGCCGGCAAATCGTTGAAGGATATATTTACGGATTTATCGAAAAATTTGAAGATATACCGCACGATTTATCGTAATGTTTACTGCGTAGATAACAGCATCCGTAACGTTGTCTGGCATGATGAGCCTTATTACGAGGGAAAAGAAGATAAAGGATATTATACGTTTGACCTTGTGATAACGGTTGACGGTAAAGAGTTTAAGCAGTCGTATGTGCTTGTTGAACAGCAGAGAAAATATACGGTGTCCGGAAAACTGGAGACAGAAGATGGACAGCCGATTGCAAATGCTGAAATTTCCTTAGATAAATGGAACGGAGAATTTTGGGAGTCGAATGACGTAATTAAGACCGATGAAAAGGGTAATTTCACGACTAAACAACCAAAGGGAGAGTACCAAATTCAGATGGGAAAATCGTTTACCGTTGAGGGTGACATGCAGCATGATGAGAAGCTTCCGGTTTATAAAATGTCCGGTACGGTAAAGAGAACTGGTGCACAGACAATGGATATCCCTGACATTTGGATTTTGGCAACCGAAAATAGCAGTGTCCTTTATGGCAGTGATTTCGATGATGACAATCATTATTACAGATACCTGACAAAAGGAACCTATGTAATTTATGTAGGTGATTATGAATTGGATAGGTTTGAAGTGACCGGCAGTGAAGAACGCGATATTACGCTCGATTATGCGCGAATTTTTGGAAAATGCAGCAACACGTATTTATATAAAAATGTGGATGACGAAAACTATTCAAAATATGCTTCTGCCGCGAGTGGATGGTATGAAGTTTATCTGAAGCCGGGAACCTATCAGGTAATCGATGAAGATACTGTTATTGATACGATTGATGTGGCACTGGGTGATACAAGGAAAGATTATATCGAACATTCCTGCAAAGGAAACTTACTTGATGTATCGGGGCTTGAAATTCCGAAAGAAGTGAGTAAGACCAAATTATATGTGATTTCTGTCAAGAAAAATGGGGAACAATATAAAACAATTGGTGTTCCGACGGGGAGTAAAGAGAATGCGTTTGATTATGAATTGGATTTGCTGGATGGTGAATATGAGTTTTTCTATGCAGACACCAGCGTTGCCAAGGTTACAATCGACGGCTCCGATGTTGTGAAAGATTTAACGCTGCCGTTCAAATATGTAAAAATTAAATTGTTTGATGCCGAAAATCACGTAATTCCGTTATCGGAGGAAAACTATGTGAAAGAAACCGGAGAAACCGGAAATACATACTATCTAACGGAAGGACTGACAGGTTATTCCGCACATGCAATGCTTCCGCTCGGCTCTTATGTGTTTGGCGGAGGAAACTCAAATATACAGAACTTGCAGAATGAGACATTTACAGTTACCGAGGAAGACGATGTGGTTTCTGTGAATACACAACTGTATCGAGTAAGTGGTTATTGCAAACTGAATGGGGTTAATGTTTCAGACGATGCAAGGATAACATTCTTTGACAAGAATTCGTCTTCGACTTCCGCAGCAAATGATGTGGAGGATGGTAAATATTCTGTGTATGTATCGACGGGAGAGTATAAGGTGACAATATCCGGTTCGGTGGGAATATTAGCATCCGAGGAAATAACAGTAACCGATGCTTCCGTTGAGAAAAATTTTGATATAGAGGCTGGTAAACTGACCGGAAAACTTACATGGGAAAATGGTAGTTCCTTTACCGATTTTGATACGGATATGTGTCAGATTGGTTTGCAAAGGCAAGAGCCATATTATTCAAGCCGTTTGGCGAATATAGAACAGGATGGTTCTTTTGAAGTAAAGGACATCTTATTTGGTACCTATGAGGTGATGGTGTGTTCGGCGTATGGCAATGCGGATGTAAAAGTTGGCACAATAACAATTGACAGCAATACAAAGAGCCAGAATTTTGTGATTTCCGGATATGCAGTTCACATGAAGATAGTAGATAGTGAAGGAAACCCTATGAAGTATCAACAGTTTTCTTTCATAAATACGGAGGACGAAACGGATAGGAAATATTTTAATACCGATGACGAAGGAGAAGCTTGTTTGATTATTAGTAAACCGAGCACTTATGAAGCTATGCTTAGAAAAGAAAGTTACGGAACGGTAACGGTGACAGATAAAAATGTATCTGTGACACTTAGAAAATCTGAACCTTGACGGACAAAAACCATTGTGCTATACTAGGGTTCGACGAGGACGTCACAAGCGAAAGTTTGTGACGTCCTTTTTTTGTATTGGCAATAAAAATAAACCACCTGCTATGCAGGTGTGTTCCCAAACAG
>ERZ826613.911-NODE-911-length-39693-cov-4.556411_pt1 | contig 39693 bp, 36 predicted proteins | sample MGYA00519925_ERZ826613 | MGnify/ENA primary metagenome ERZ826613 (study PRJEB31778, sample SAMEA3449236) | human gut metagenome | biome: human gut; feature: human-associated habitat; material: faeces | place: United Kingdom | collected 2010/2012 ... | reverse complement strand
TCTTGAAAAATAGCTCAAAAAGCTATTTTTCGCTTACAAGGTGTTTTTCCGCCGCGCGTGTCAGCGGAAAAACGCAGATGCGGCGTAAACGCCGCAAAAATAGGGTTTTATTAGGGTTTATCGGCAAACTAAAAACGCCATAAGCCGTTCAATACAGTTTATGGCGTTTATTATTAAGTGTTACTGAACTTATTCACCGAACGGGAAATTAAATGTACCGCCCGAATTTGAGGAGCTGCTGTCCTCCTGCTTATCGCTTGAGGGCGCTTTTGTGCTGTAGCTTGATTCGCTTGTATTGGCTTTAAGCACCGCGTCAAAGGTCTTCTCCGCTCCCGCCTTTGTAACCACGGTTACGGAAATCGTATCCCCGGCGGAGCAATCCTCAATTATATCAAGTACTATGTCGTCGCTTGTTACCTCAATATTGTTAATTTGGGTTATAACGTCCCCCTCGTTCACCTTTCCGTGCAGGTCGCTGTCCTCCGCTACCGATGCCACATACAGTCCTACCGTGCTGTAGTTGTTTATTTCGGCGGTTACGGAATTTATGGCGGTATAGGTAATTCCCAGCTTTGCGCGGCTTACAACCCTGCCCTTGCTTATAAGCTCGCTTACAATGCGCTTTACCGTTCTTGTGGGTATTGCGTAGCCCACGGCGTCATATTCGGTTCCCGCAAGCTTTGATGAAGTTATTCCCACCACCTGCGAATACATATTGACAAGCGCGCCGCCCGAGCTGCCGGGGTTAATGGCACTGTCGGTCTGAATAAGCTTTGCCGAATAATTTGAGGTGGTGCGCACACGCCTTGCAACTGATGAAATAATGCCCTTTGTAATGCTGGAGGCGTCAGTAGCGTCGCTCGGTCTGCCTATTGCCACTACGTTTTCGCCGTAATTAAGCTCAGCCGAATCGCCGAATTGCGCCGCCTTAAAGCCGCTGCCCTCAATTTTAAGCACCGCAAGGTCGCTCACCTGGTCGCCCGCAACATACTTTGCGTCGTATTCCTTATTATCGGCAGTGTATATTTTAAACTTAGCCGAGGGCACCTCAGCGTAAATATGGTCGTTGGTAACAATATAGCCGTCGCTGCTGTAAAAAACGCCGCTCGCCTGCGAGCCCTTTCCGGCGGTATTGTAAACCATTATGCCCACAACCGACTGCTTAACATCCTCATAAACCTCGGCAGCGGTTTTCTCATCCGTTTTGGCAGGCTTTGCCGCAAGCTCTATCTTCGCGTTTTTATCCCCTGTGGAACGAACGCTGCTCCTGCCCAGAAAATAGCCCCCGGCGGACGCCGCCGTTAATAGGATAATTCCTGCCAGCACCGCCGCAAAGTATTTTAAACCGCGGCTTACGGGCTTATAATCGCCCATAGGCTTAACAGGCGTGTAGTTTATGGTATTCGGCGGAGTAAGATCCCCAATATTATTCACTCCGTAAGGCACATCGGGAATTTCCTGCGGCTCAGGTGCAATTTCGGCTGCGGGTGCAGCGTCATCAGGCTGTGCCTGAGCGGTGTTTTCGGGCTGTATTTCCGTGTTTTCGGGTTCAGCCGGCGTTTCCGGCTTTATATCCTCGGCTGCGGGTTGGCTGTTCAGCTCCTCCGTATTTTTGTTTTCAAACATATTGTCCATAATTATTTCTGCTCCTTAATTATTAAGAGGTAATACCACGCTAAAGGCTGTAAACTGATTTTCTCGGCTTGCCGCCGTAATGCTGCCGCCGTGCGCTTTTACAATTGTTTTAACAATATAAAGCCCCAAACCTGTGCTGTTTTTATTTGCCGAGCGTGATTTATCCACCTTGTAAAACCTTTCAAAAACATAGGGCAATTCGCTTTCGGGAATACCCTTCCCCGTGTTAGTTATGGTAAAGGTAAGCTTTTTACTGTCGGTTTTCACCTTAAAATCAATAGTGCCCGTTTCATTTGTGAATTTTACGGCATTATCCACCAGATTATATATGACCTGATGAATCAAATCCTTATCGGCGTTTACCGAAACGCTTTGAATTTCGTCAAGCCCCGTAATATTAAGCTTGGCAGCCTCAATTCGCTGCTCCTGACTTACAACTATTGTGCAAAGCAGCTCTCTGAAATCGAAAAGCTCAGGCTTTAAAACAAATTCGCCCGATTCCAGCTTTGCCATACTCAGCATTGACTGCACAAGGCGCGAAAGCCTGCGCACCTCGTCGGATACTATCTGCAAATAATAGCTTTGCTTTTCCGGCTCAATAGTGCCGTCAAGTATTCCGTCAATAAAGCCGCCTATTGTGGTCATAGGTGTTTTAAGCTCGTGCGATACATTTGCAACAAAGCTTTTTCTCATTCCCTCAAGCTGCACCAGCGAATTTGTCATCTGGTTGAACGAAACCGCAAGCTCGCCTATTTCGTCGTCGCTCGTTACAGGTATGCGCTTTGAAAAATCGCCCTTTGCCATAGCCTTTGAAGCCTCTGACATTTGCTTGAGCGGCTTTGTAAGCCTGTAGGTCATAGCATACAGCGCGAAAAACATTATAATAAGCGGAATAGCCGCCGAGAGCAGGTAAAGCTTTGTTACCGTAGTCATAAGCTGGCGTATTGAAGAAAGCGGCGCTGTGCTGAATACTGTTCCCACAACAGTACCGCTTTCGTTTTTAACCTGCTTTGAAACAACATAGTGCGGGGTTCTGTAAATATTAAGCGTTTTAAGCTTAAAGGATTTTTCGCTTTCGGTATTCAGCTCTTCCTCGGGAATAAGCTGCTCCGAATGGTAGCACTCGCCTTTCTCGTTCCATTCCGTGCAGCTGCACAAAACCACCTGTCCCTTATTGTCCGCGAGAAAAATATCTACATCCGCCACATCCGACAGCACGTTGAGAGTTTTAAAAAGGTCCTCCTTTTTAATTTCTCCCCCCGCCATTTCGGTTATATAGTCAGCCGCCTCGGCAGAGCATTTACCAAGCGTTTCATATTTTGTTCTTGAAAGATAATTATTAAGAACAAAGGAAAGTATCATCATCATTACAGTCAGGCTGAAAATAATTATCAGCGCGGTTGTAAAAAAATACTTTTTAAAAAGCTTCAGCCTCATAAAACTATTTTACCTCGAATTTATAGCCTACTCCCCAAACAGTTTTAAGCGACCATTCATCGGAAACATTTTCAAGCTTTTCACGAAGCCGTTTAACGTGCACGTCAACCGTTCGGGAATCACCGTAATAATCAAAGCCCCAAACCTCATCCAGCAGCTGATCCCTCGTGTAAACCCTGTTCGGGTTGCTTGCCAGGTGATAAATAAGCTCAAGCTCCTTAGGCGGCGTGTCTATTTTAACGCCGTTTACCTCAAGCTCATAATTTGTAAGGTTTATGCGCAGCTTATCATACCTTACCTCGTTTATCTGCGAGCTTTTATCGCTGTCGTGGGTTCTTCTCAGCACCGCTTTGATTCTTGCAATTACCTCTTTTGTGTCAAACGGCTTGCTTACATAATCATCGGCGCCAAGCTCCAGCCCCAATATTTTATCAAAGGTTTCACCCTTTGCGGTAAGCATTATTATAGGCGTTTCGCTCGTTTTGCGAATTTCACGGCAAACCTGCCAGCCGTCAAGCTTTGGCAGCATTATATCCAGCAAAATAAGGTCTGGCGAATATTTGGTTGCATATTCAACCGCCTGCTCGCCGTCACCGGCTACCACGGTGTCAAATCCGTCCTTTTCAAGGTATAGGCGTAAAAGCTCGCAAATGTTCTCGTCGTCGTCAACAATAAGTATTTTATATTGCATTAGGTTTTCCCCTCGCTTAATATAGTGTGGCAGGACTCGGCTTTAAAACCGATTTATACCTACCGATTCTATAATTCTATTTAAAAATAATAATATAATATTTATATTACGAAAATATGAATAATTGTAACTTTATTTTAAATTAAAAAATACGAACCGCCTTTCGGCGATTCGTATGAAGAATTATTCCTCTGTGTTTTCTGCGGCTCCGCCGTTTTCTTCTTCCTTCATTTTTGCAAAGCACTCGCTGCAATATACGGGGCGATCGTCACGCGGGATGAACGGCACCTTTGCAACGCCGCCGCAGGCAGCACATACCGCCTCGTGCATTTCTCTCGGAGCTCTGCCGGCATTTTTGCGCTTATCTCGGCAGGGCTTACAGCGCTGCGGTTCGTTTACAAAGCCTTTGGATTCGTAAAACTCCTGTTCTCTTGCAGTGAATACGAATTCCTCGCCGCAATCCTTGCAAACTAACGTCTTGTCTTCAAACATGTTTTCTACCTCTCTGATGATAAAATTTAGCCCCGGACGGAATCGCACCGACATCTTTGGTTTCAACGCTCTGCTTTAAGCTACATGGGCATAGTTATAAAAAAGGGTTAATTCCCTTGTTTATCCTTTAATTTTTTACGAATCCGCATAAGTGCATTATTGACCGACTTTTCGGAAATACCGAGCTCGTCCGCAATATCTATGTACTTTTTCCCCGCAAGGAAAAGCTGCAAAACCGCAAGCTCCAAACCCGATAGCTCAAGTCGTATATTATGCGTAAGTGCCTTATACGCCTCTTTATCAAAAAATATTTTTTCGGGGCTGTTGCAATCGGGAACGCTTACCTCCTCTATCGGTTCAAAAAGCTCCTCGGGAATATTCTTCTTCCTGTTTGCTTTTTTTACAAGATCCGTAACCGCGCGCTTTATGCAAAGCGACGCAAAGGAGGAAAAAGCGGATTTGTTTTTATCGTAATCCTTTATTGCGGAGTAAAGCGCAAGGCTTGCCTCTTGTGAGGCGTCCTCGCGGTCGCTTTCGCGGCAGTATTTTTCAACATAATAACGTACCTGCTTTTCATACCGCCCGAAAATTACCGGCACCAATTCATAATTACCGCCGCGTATTTGTTCGACGATTTCTTCGTCTGACACATTCTTGTAATTTTCGACAAAAATACTCCTCATTGTTACTCCGACATAGTATTACTTGCTTAATATAATAACTTATATTTTTTCAAAAGTCAAGGAAAAATTTATTTTTTTTTATCCTTTTTGGCAAATTGTGAAAATAAACAAAAAAGAGCGCTGTATTTTTACAAGTAAACCTTGTAATTTTACACAAAAAATCTTTAATTGTTTTTATTTGCGATTAAAAGGGCCTGTTTCCCGAGCTTATTAAATCAATTTTTGCATAATCGCCATTCAGCTCCGCTGCCGCGGTCTTTGCTTCGACTTTAAAGCTGAAGCTTGCGTCTTTTACCGTTGCGATGCTTTTGCCGAAACAGGCGGAAAGCACTATGCAAATAAGCGCTGCGCACAAAATAAGCGCCGTATACTTCCTTTTCATTTATTTTCCTCTTTCATAAAAGCCCCTTTCCGACTGCGCCGGCAGTCAAAAAGGGGCTTTTTTTATAAATACTTTCAACTGTTTTGTTTATTATATTCTTCCTCGGTAATAAGCATACTCGAAACGGCATAAAGCGTCTGCCCGTTGTAGGAAAGGCGCGTCCAGCCCTTGCCGCCGTTGGTTGCAAGGCGCTCGGCAAATTCGCCTTTTTTCAGCTGGCAAACCACATTATCCTCCTTGCCGTTCGGCGAAGAGCGCAGGTTAACAATATCCTTTGCGGTCACTTTGCCTGTTGCGGCGGTAAATTCATCTGCTGTGCTCGGCGTTTCACTGCTCGCCGCAGGCTTTTTAACCTCGGTTGTAAGCAGGCTTGTTTTGGCGTAAACCGTTTGTCCGTTATATAAAAGCCTTGTCCAGCCCTTGGGGCTTTCGCCCGTTTTTTCCACAAACTCGCCGTTTTTAATGGTGGCTATAAGCTTTCCGTCGGTCGAAGGCTCGGCGCGCAGATTTGTTTCGTCCTTAGCCGTAACCTTTCCCGATGTGGCGGTAAAGCCGTCGTCGGGCTTGCTTTCAGGCGCTTTTGCGCTTAAATCGGTGGTTAAATAGCTTGTTATGGCATAAACCGTTTTGCCGTTGTAATTTATTTTAGACCAGCCGTTTGAGCCTATGCCCGTGCGGTTTAAAACCGTTCCGTTTTTAATATTTGCGGCAACGTCACTTTTGGTAGTGGCGGCGGTGCGCAGATTCACCTCAATTTTTGGTGTGACCTTATCGCTCACCGCAGTATAAACGCTGTCTTCCCTGCTCGGTGCGGCTGCAGTGCCCGGTCTTGCCGATTTATTTTTCGGCTCTGCCTTTTGCCTTGTGAAATAGGCAACCGACATATCCACATTGCCTTCAATTCCCGCAACGGTGCCGTTATCGGTGTATTGCCACATATCGTACTTGCCCGAATAATCGGGATGGGCGGTTTTGGGGTACGGCTCCGCCGGGTAGCGCGCTACCCAAATTGAAAACGCGTTTTCAAGCCTTGCAGTATCCCAGTAAGCGGAGCCTGACAACTCCTTTACAGCGGAATACAGCATACCCTCATAGCCCTTTGCTTTAATGCGGTTGAGAAAAGCCAGGGCATTATTCGTGCGCTGCGTATTGGTAACGCCGTACATTCGGCTGTCCGAATCTCTGAAGCCCTCGCAATCGTATACCACGGGGTAGGAAATCGAATAACCCGCAACAGCGGTGGCGGTGAAATCGGCTTCCTCCTCCGCCTCTTTTTCGGAAAGCGCAGTTGAGAAGAAATATACCCCGCAAAGCACACCCGCCTTTTCCGCCTGCTGCAAATTATAATCGGCGGCGGCGTCCTTATAAATCGTTCCGTTTTCGCCGCGAAAGCCTATTCTTATAATCGCAAAATCTATGCCGCTGCTTTTAACGCGGCTCCAGTCAATTTTGCCCTGCCATTTTGAAACGTCTATGCCGTTTGCCATGCCCTCTTTAACAGTAAGGTTCTCTGAATCAGCCTTCGCGCCGTTTTCATCGGTAATATCGGCGTTTTCGGGGTCCTGCTTATCGTCTGCGGTGAGGGCTTTGGCAGTCGGTGCAGGCGCGGCAGACGAGCTTTCGGCAACCTTTTTTTTGCAGCCGCAAACGGTAAGCAGCAAAGTCGCTGCCGCCAAAAGGCATAAAATATTCCTTGATTTTAACTTCATAACCGCGTCCCTCCATATAAATAACGAAAAAGCGGTAAAAAAAGGTTACAAAAAATCAGTTTTTGCCCGAAATGCAATCGGCAACATAAATACCCATAGCGCCCGACTGCGATAAGCCGCGGCAGATACCGCTGCCGTCGCCTATTATATATACATTATCGGTAAGCTCAAACTTTTCATTCATAAATACCGGGCGAATTGAGTAGTATTTGCTCTCGCAGCCGTAAAGCAGCGTATCGTCGTTAGCGGTGCCGGGGGCTACCTTATCAAGCGCGTAGATAGTTTCTATAATGTTGGTAAGAATACGGTGCGGCAGCACGAGCGATATATCACCCGAGGTGGCTCTCAGCGTGGGTATAACGGTATTTTGACCGAGCCTGTGGTCGTTTGTACGCCTGCCGCGTACAAGGTCACCGAAGCGCTGAACAAGCACGTTGCCCTTGCCTATCATATTTGCAAGGCGCGAAATGCTCTCGGCATACTCGGTAGGCTGGTCAAACGGTTCTGTAAAGCGTATGCTTGAAAGAATTGCGAAGTTGCAGTTATCGGTCTTCTTCGCGGGGTCGGCAAAAGAGTGACCGTTCGCGGTTATAATTCCGTGGTTGTTTTCAGCAGAAACAAGCCCGCCCTTATTAAAGCAGAACATTCTGCAGCGGTCCTCAAATGTCTTGGTTCTGTAAAGAATTTTCGGCTCGTAAATGCGGTCGGAAAATTCGCGCCATATAATGTCTTTCATTTCAACGCGAACGCCTATATCAACATAATTCGAGCGCATTTTAACGCCGAACGAGCGGCAGAAATCTGCAACAAAGTTAGCGCCGCCGCGGCCGGTTGCTATTATTATTTTTTCAGCGTCAATTTTCTCGCCGTTGGTGTAGTAAAGCGTGTAGCCGCCGTCGTGCTTTTCTACCCTTTTGCAATCGTAAAAGGCGAGCATTTCAACCCCGTCATCCGCCAGCGCGTGAATGAGGTTTTGCATTGTGAGGTAGTTTTTATCCGTTCCGAGATGCTTTACATTCATATCCAGGAGGCGAAGATTATTCTGCAGGCACTTAAGCTTCAGGCTCTCGTTTGATTTATAAACCGTAGGCTCGCCCGAGGTGCAGTATTCATTGAGGATCTTATCAACCTCATCAATATATTTATTCGCGGTATCATCGCCCAATTCTTCGCCGAGCGTGCCGCCGTAGGCGGTGCCGAGGTTGAACTTACCGTCCGAAAATGCGCCCGCGCCCGCATAGCCGCTGGTTATAGAGCAATGCTTGCAGTGAACGCAGGTGCTATTTTTCCCTGCGGGGCAGTGCCTGTTTTCAAGGGTATTGCCGCGCTCGGTTATTACTATTTTAACATTCGGTATATTGCGGCAAAGCCTGTAAGCCGCCATAAGCCCGCCTATACCGCCGCCGATAATCGCAACATCATATTTAACGTTAGACATAATAGGATCATCCTTCTGTAAATAATCATCACACAGAAAATCAGGCTGCGTTCTCCGTTTGGAAAACACAGCCCCTACTGCTTATCTATTTTATACTATAAGCGTGCGTTTGTCAAGTTATTTTATGCTTTCGTCCTTTGCGACTTTTTCAACGTGCTTTAAGATTTTATTAAGCGCCGAGGAATTTATTTTACCCATTTCAATGCCGTCAATGCTGTACTGATATTTCGCCGCGCCCGACTTTATAAACTTAACGTCGGTTTTGGCGCGCGAGGTATCGGAATAGGTGAAAGCAATTGTCATGGCGGGTTCGCCGCTTACCTTATCCACCGTGAAATCGGAGCAGGAAAGGGAAATACATTCCTGATAGAAATTCTGGAAGTTTTCGGCGGTGAGCTTTTTGCCCTCGTAGGTTATAACGTAGGTTTCCTCCGCGTCCTCAGCATCATCATAAACTATATCAAAGCTGTACGTTTTTTCGGGGGTTTTGATAGTGAAATTTGAAAGCTCATTGATAGATTGCAGGCAGACCCACGAGGCGTAGTAATTATTGACCTTGTAATCAATAAATGTAATGCTTGAAGCGTCAACCTTTTTAATAAGCTTTGCGCCGTCGTACCAAACGGCGTAGCCGCCATCCTCCTGCTTTTTAAAGCTGTAGCTTTGCTTTACGGAGCCAACCTTAATTTCGGCGGTAAGCTCGGGGTTATCAAGCCCCAGCTTTTTACGGGAAGCTACAGAGGTATCAAATGAATACGCGCCGCTCACGGAAACGCCGCTTTTGAAAAGCCCGAAAATGCCGTCCACATTATCGGCAATGCGCTTTGTGGGCGATGTGGTCATATACGCCGCATAGGTCGAAAGGTTTTTATCGGTATTCGGTGCTATTACCAGCTTTTCGGGGAAATTAGAGCCCGTAAGGGTTATTGAATCAAAGGATGAAAGGTCGCCGTTATCGTCCTTATAATCTGAGGATAAATCGGAAGTGGGCACACCCGCAATAGAATCGGTTGCCGCAAGGCTCAAGGCGTCAAATTCAAGCGACGAATCAATCGAGCTGTCGTTAATATATATCTTATCATCGGTAGAAAGCTTGATATATATTCCCGTGCCGTCGGGTGAGTCTCCGCCTATAAGCAAAGAGAACTCCGCGCCGTCCTTTGTTACAACGTCTGCCTTAACGGTCGGTTTTTCAAGCCCGCACTCGGCGGCGGATTTAGCAGTAACCTCTCTTGAAGCGGTAACGCTTGCAACAGAGCCTGCGATGCTTGAAACAGACGAGGAATTTATAACGTCCTTTGCGTAACCGTCAAGATACCAAACTGTTTTAACGGTACTGCTTGAAGTGTCAGAAGAAGTGGAGCTTTCGTCCTTTTCCTCTTCGGAATAAAGTTTAAATGTGCCGTTTTTATTTGTAACGGTAACGGTTTTAAAATCGTCCGAGCTTTTATCAAGCACCTTTATTGTTTCAACTGAGGGGGTGGAGGTATCGTCCTCACGCTCGGGAATAAGCTTTATTACGGCAACCGTGCCGCCTGCCAGCACCGCCACGGCAAGCACCGCCGAAATAATTATGGGCAAAAGCGGGCGTTTTTTACGGGCGGCGGTCTTCTTGTGGTCGACCGGGTCGGAGAAGACGGTAGAAGCACCGTCTTCTCCCACATCAATATTTTCTGTATTTTCGTTTAAATTATTATCCTTTTCGGGAAGGTCACTCATTACGCATTCTTTCTCCTGATAAAGATATAAATTCCTGCGGCAATGCACGCCACGGGCAGCAGCCCCATAAATATAATTCTTACAATTCCCGCAGAGGTCTCGCTTACCGAATCTGCGAAGCTTTCGTTGGTTATTGTTTTAGAAACAAATGAGATTCCGGTATCCTCGGCACCCACCGCACGCTCCGCGCAGGCAAGGGTAAGGTTTTTATTGGAAACCGAGGACTGCTCGTTATATTCCGACTGAATAAACTGCACGCTGTCAAACGCGAAAACATAGCTTGTTATCTGCTTATTGTCGTCGTCATATTCAGACTGCGCCGCCTGAAGCACCGCGGGGAAGCTCTTTTTGGTGTAGTTATCGGCACCCTTCCAGTTTGCGGCGGTACCGACAGGCGCTGCCACAACCGATTCAAGCGAGCTCATAAGCGAGGTTACGGTTATGCCGTTTTCACTTTCAAATGCGGCGGACATGGGAACATTGTAGCCTGTAATGCAAAGCTGCATACCGCTTGTAAGGCTCTCATCGCTGCTTGTGGGATAAATTCCCATAGTCATGGGGTCATCCGGAATATGGTTGTTTGTATTGGTTTCAAACAGTATGCCTTCCTCTATTGCAATACCCCACTGGCTCAGGAAATCGTAAAGATTGGTAAGGTAGGGGGCGGAAGCGTCCGCAAAGAACAGAAGACCCTTGCCGAGCTTGCCGTCGTTATCGAGGAAGTCGGAAAGATTATCAAGCTCGCTGCCTATAAAGTCGGTAGTGGGTCCCGCTATTATAACCGCATCGAAATCGGAGGATATTTTACCCACGATATTATCGGAAATAGTTTCTATTTCGTAGTTATTCGCCTTTAAAAGCTTCTGATAATCGGCTGTGTAATCGGTCTTGGAGTGACCTGTAAGCAATGCCACTTTTTTGGTCTTGCTACTTGTAACATACGCAATGGCGCTTGTAACCGCGGTTTCAACGCTGTTTCCGCTCACGGTAGACTGGCTGTAGCCGTAGGCGGCGTAGGTGTTGTCTTCGGAAAGCTGATAAACATCCTTAAAGCCTAAAACCTTGTAGCGCTCGTTATTATCCGAGCCTTTAGCCGAAACGATTATATCGCCGTAGGCTAACTTTTCGTTGGAATATTTCTGCGATATCTCGGTAAATTCCGAGCCTTGAGTATCAACGTATGTCAGCTTTATTTTGCTGTTATACGCCGGGTATTTATCCAAAAGTTTTAAGGTCTGCTCGAAATACTTAGAAGCGTCTGACGATACGCCGTAAAGGTTCTGCGCGTAATAGCTCATATAGCCGCCGGTATATCCGTCCTTTTCGGCACAAACGGTTATATTTACTTCCTTGTCAAGGTCCTTTAAATATTTGATATTGTCGGCACTCATTGAGTTTTCCTTTTCGGTTGACATATCAAATTCCAAAACAAAACGGTTTGAAAGCGCGTTTACCAATACGTTCAGCACAATAAGCCCCGCAAGCACCGCGGCAGTTATTGCAACGGAATAGCCGCCCCTGCGCAAAAGCGCCTGGTTTTTAAGCTTTTTAGGTTTTTTCGCCTTTTTTTCTTTTTTGGCTTTCTTTTCCTTTTTCTCGCCTGTCTGTTCTGCGGCGGTCTCCTCGGCGGGTGTATTCTCCGCAGCGGTTTCTTCCGCGTTTTCCGTTTCGGGAGTTAAATTCTTATTTTCTTCCATTTTGCTCACCATCCTTTAAGCCCATCTTCTCTTATCAAGCGAGCGGACGCACAGGAATAAAAACGCCGCGCTTATGCTTACAAAGTAGAGAATATCCGCAACAGACAGTATGTTTTCGCCGAAATTCTCAAAGGCGCTTATAAACGCTGCTTTTTCAACTACCGTAGCTATCCATGAAACCTTTATCATACTTGCGAAGTTGGACATATAAAGCACAAGTATATTTATTACGAGCGTGAGTATAGCCGAAATTACCGGACTTTCGGTAAGCGACGATATAAACATACCTATTGAAATAAGCGCGCTGCCGAGCAGCAGCATACCGAAAAGCGCATATATATACGACATAATGTTTACGCTTACATACGATGCCACTATTATTTCAAAAATAACCGTGGGCGCAAAACCGATTGCGAAAACCGCAAGCGCCGCGAAAAATTTGCCAAGCACAATTGATGTAAGGCTAACGGGCGCCGTAAGCAGCGCCTGGTCTACCTTTTGCCGCCTGTCCTCACTCATAAGGCGCATTGTAAGCACCGGCATGGTGAACACAATAACGGTGGACATTGCCACTATTACCGTTGCAATATCCGGGCTGCCGTAGCTGTATATCATTGAAAAATACAGCCCCAAAAAGAAGTAAAACGCCGCTATAACAATAAAGCCTATGGGCGTTGTGAAATACGCCTTGAATTCTCTTTTAAATACCGCGCTCATTGCTCTGCCTCCTCTGCCTGCTCTGTCTTCACGGTAACGCTGCCGTCATCCGCTATTTCAACGCTCGGTTTTTCCGCCGTTTCCGTTTTTTCGGTTATTCCGAGCATACGCTTTGCCTCGTCGTTATCGGCAGCTTCCGTAAGCCGCAGGAATATCTGTTCGAGAGACACCTTGTTGCTTGTAAGCGATAAAAGGGTCTTCCCGCGGGATACTATGCGTTTGAAAACCTCGGCGCGCACATCCGCACCGTGCTCGGGCTCTATAAGGAAATCGAAAGAGCCGTCCTCTTTTCTGCCGAGGGAGGTGACGGATTTTACGTCCTTAACGGTGCTTAAAGCGTCAATCATTTCCTGCTCGCCAGCAACTATGCGCGCAACGAGGGAATGGTCGCTCGACAGCTTGTTTGAAAGGTTTTCGGGCGTGTCGTCGGCAATTATCTGCCCCTTGTTTATAATTATTACACGCTTGCACACCGCCTGAATTTCGGAAAGTATGTGCGAAGACAGAATAATCGTGTGGTTTTTGCCGAGACGGGCTATAAGATTTCTTATCTCAATTATCTGCTTGGGGTCAAGACCGACGGTCGGTTCATCGAGAATAAGTACATCCGGGTTGCCTATAAGCGCCTGGGCAAAGCCTACGCGTTGGCGGTAGCCCTTTGAAAGGTTCTTTATAAGACGGTTTTGCACATTGTCGATTTTAACAAGTCTTAAAATCTCGTCAATATGCGGTTTTTTCGGGAATTTAACCTTTTTAAGGTCGTAAATAAAGTTTAAATACTCGCGCACCTTCATATCGGTATAAAGCGGCGGTATTTCGGGCAGATAGCCTATTCTGCGCTTTGCGTCCTCGGGGTATTCGGCAATATCGTACCCGTCAATTTCCACCTTACCCTGGGTCAGTGAAAGATAGCCGGTAAGTATATTCATTATTGTGGACTTACCCGCTCCGTTTGGACCCAAAAAGCCGATAACCTCGCCCTTTTCGATGCTGAAACTTACATCCTTAACGGCGAGATAAGTACCGTACCTTTTGCTGAGTCCGGTTACTTCGATCATTTATATTCCTCCAAGCATAAAATTTGGTTCTAAACCATAATACCAAACAAATTTACAAAATTATTAAACAAATTGTGAATAATTGCAATTACTACGCCAAAATCTGCGCCAGTGTTATAACCGCCGGCATTGTAATAATTGATAAAACCGTGCTGAGCGATACCATATCGACCGAAAGCGCCGTATCGCCTCCGCCGAATTTTGAAGAAAACATTGTGGTAACAGCCGCAACAGGCGCGCTTAACGATATTATTACAGAGACGAGCAGCGTGCCGCGCACCCCCAAAAGGTACAAAACCCCGAGGGATACAAGCGGATAAACGAGCAGCCGCAATATAACCGCCGCAATGCACTTAATATCCTTAAAGGCTTTAAGCACGTTGGTTTTGCTTAAATGATAGCCGATTATAAGCATAGGCAGCGGGGTGTATATTGCCGCAAGATAATTTACGGTAGATGAAAGCACCTGCGGCACGGGAACGGAAAACACGAAAATTATAAGCCCTATAAGCAGCCCCGCAATGCCGGGGTTTACAAAAAGCTTTTTCGGCTGTATGTAGCGTTTGTCGCCGCTTATAAGGTAAACGCCGTAGCTCCACACCACAAGATTGAACATTATAACATATGCAGAGCCGTAAAGTGTGCCGTCAGCCCCCAGCATTACCTCCTGCAATGGTAAAGACATAAACCCGCAGTTTGCGAAAATTGAGCCGAAACGCAGGGTTCTCTGCCGCTTTAAATCCTTTGAGCGAAGGAGCAGCGTGCCGAGGGTAATCATAAGCACCTGCACCAAAAGGGTTAAAGCAACGGCAAGCAGCAGCGATTTCATAACCGCCGCGTCAAACCTGCGCATAAGGGATTTTATAATAACGCAGGGAGTTGCTATTATAAGCGCAATATCGGTGCAGCAGGCGGCTCCCGCCTCGGTCATGATTCCGGTTTTTGCAGCAATAAAGCCAACCGCTATCATAAGCATTAAAACGGAAACCTGGGTAAAAACGGTTATGAACATTTATTTACTCCCGCGGCGAATTTCAAAAATGCGTCTCTGCCCTCTTCAGTGCGCTTGAAAACACCTGCGTGCTCAAGCACACGGGCGAATACAAGACCTATTTCGTCCCTTATTATTCCGCTGATATTGTCTTCGGTCAGCTCGCCGTGTTTTTTGCGTATCTCGTTTGCCCAGTCCGCGTGCTTTGCAAGCGCCTCGTCTTTTCGTATATCGCGGTTTTCGAGCATTGCCTTTTCAAGCAGTGCCATTTCGTTTTTAAGGCGCGCGGGCAGCACCGCCAGACCCATAACCTCAATAAGACCTATATTTTCCTTTTTAATGTGGTGCAGCTCCGCATGCGGGTGGAAAACGCCGAGCGGGTGCTCAGCCGTGGTAATATTGTTGCGCAGCACCAAATCAAGCTCAAACTTGCCGTTCGCTTTCCTTGCTATCGGGGTTATTGTGTTGTGCGGCGTGCCGTCTGTCTCGGCAAATATAAAGGCGTCGGGGTCGGAATATCCCCGCCAGCAGGTAAGTATTTTATCGGCAAGCTCAACTAACCTTTCGGTATTTTCCGAGCGCAGGCGTATTACCGACATTGGCCACTTAACGATTCCCGCCTCAATATCCGAAAAGCCGTCAAAATGCAGTTCAGTCTCAATCGGTGCTTTCGCCATTGCAAAGGTGTGGTTGCCGCCCTGGAAATGGTCGTGGCTTAAAATTGAGCCGCCCACAATAGGCAGGTCGGCATTTGAGCCTACAAAGTAGTGTGGGAATTGGGTTACAAAATCGAGCAGCTTTTTAAATGACGCACGGTTTATAGCCATAGGCGTGTGCTTTGCATTAAACACAATGCAGTGCTCATTATAGTAAACATAGGGTGAATATTGCAGGCACCAGTCGCTGCCGTTTATCGTAATGGGTATAACGCGGTGGTTCTGCCTTGCGGGAAAGTTTATTCTGCCCGCATACCCCTCGCACTCGCGGCAGAGCATACATTTGGGGTAGCCTGCCTGCGGCGCATTTTTGGCGGCGGCTATCGCTTTTGGGTCCTTTTCGGGCTTTGAAAGATTTATGGTAATTTCAAGCTCGCCGTAGGGCGTTGCAGTCAGCCACTTAATGTCCTTTGCCACGCGGTAGCGGCGTATGTAGTCGCTGTCCTGACTCAAAGTATAAAAGTAATCGGTAGCAGCCTTGGGGGATATGGCGTAAAGCTCCTTAAACTTATTTGTAACCTCGCTCGGTCTCGGCATTAAAGCCCCCATTAGCTTTGTATCAAATAAATCGCGGTGGGTGGTGTCGTTTTCCGTCAGTCTCTTTTCGGCGGCGTAATCAAGCAGGGCTTTCAGCGTTTCTTCAAGATTTACACCCTCAAACGCGGTATCGCAGTTATATTCGTCAAGCTGCAGAATTTCAAGAATACGGTTGGTAACGTATATCTCGTCACGCTCTGTGAAAAGCCCCCTTTCAAGCCCGTAGCAAACTAATTTCCTAACCTGTTCGTCTATCATTTTTTATCAGTTCCTTTACTGAAAAGTAATATTGCAGCCTATCTGCTGCTGACACTGCGTAAGCCCCGCCGCCACAATGGCCTTGGTTCTTTCGTAGGATTTAGCCGATTTCGTCGCCGCGGTGCCCGAAAGCCCGAATTTCGCCGCGCCGTCGTTTGCGTTTTCAAGCGGGTATATGGTATATAAAAATCCGTTATGACCCGTTTCCTTATATCTGTTCACCCAGGTCGGCACAATTTTCAGGTCCGAAAGAGCTACGCCGTCCTTATTCTTTTTAAGGGTGAAATCAAACAGCAAGCCGTCCTCTGTGTGACCCGAGGGGCAGCTGTCCATTATTTCCTGCCGCTGGTTTGAAATGCAGTTTCCGGTTGAATAAAGGCATATCGTGTAGCCCTCGCCGCCCTCGGGGCGTATAAGTTCCACCGGCTGAATAACGTGCGGGTGGCTGCCTATTATCATATTAACGCCCAGGTTTGAAAGCTTTTGCGCTATAGTTTTCTGCCAGGTGTTGGGGCTTGTCTGGTACTCGTTGCCCCAGTGCATATAAAACACTATAAACTCGGCGCCCTGCGCCTTCATTTCACCTATCACCTTTTCAGCCTCGGTGTAAAATTCATCTATTCTGTTATATGAAAAGCTGTTTATAAGGTTATTAGCCTCTTGCGCGATTATAGCGCCGTTCAGGTATTTCCTGCCCGGGGTCTGCCCCGAGGTTTCATAGGTGTAATCGGCAAGCCCTATTTTTATGTTGTTTATCTCTTTTACGGCATAAGCGGGGTCGGTTTCAACCTCCTTTGTGCCTATAAACTCAATTCCCTTTTGCTTTAAGACCTGCGCCGTGCGCTTAAGCCCGAAAAGCCCCGTATCGTAGGAGTGATTGTTCGAGGTCACAAGGAAATTAAGTCCCGAGTCCTTTATGGTATCTGCAAGGCTGTCGGGCGTGTTAAATGCGGGATAACCGCTGTATTTACCCGATTCTGTGCCGCCGAAAGTGACCTCAAGGTTTGCAACGGCAAGATCCGCCGCCTTAAAGTACTGCGACAAATGCTTGAAATAGGGGCTGAAGTCATATTCGCCCGATTGCGTTCTCGCCCCGTCTATTTGGGTGGAGTGCGCCATAATATCGCCTGTTGATATTACCCGCGCGGTGGTTTCGGGTATTACAACACTTTCTACCTTTGAAGAATCGGTGCTCTGCGAATTATCGGGCTTCTTTTTATCGCCCGATTTTAAAACCGCGTTTACCGAAAACGCCACAAGCGCCGCTACCGCCAGCAGCACCGCCGCGCAGCAGGTTAAAAAAATTCGCCGTTTTACAATTGCCTGCTGTCTTTTTGTACGTGTTTTTGCCATTTAAACATCACCCTTATTTTTATTCTTTGAAAAGCCCTTCAATTTCCGCTCGGTCAGCGCACACAGTGCCCTGTCTTATGCCGTTTCTGCCGCCGCCGCGGGTATTAAACGCGGCTTTGAATTTCGCAAAAAATTCCCCGAGCGCGGTTTCTTCGCCGCATATTGCAAAGGAAAAAGCACCGTCAGCCCCCGAAAAAGCGCCGCGTATGCCGCCCGCCTTTTTGCACAGCGCATCGGCTAATAATTGCAGTTCCTTAATATCAAGCCCGTTTTCAAAAACGGCGGTTTTATCGGTATCGGGTGCAAAGCCCGCCGCCTTTTCGGCAATCAGGCGTTTTTTAAGCGCGGCTGCCGCCGCCTTTTCGGCTGATAGCTGCTCATTCAGTCGCACAACCGCCACCGATACCTCAAATTGCTTGGCGGAAAGCAGATTTGATATTTCCAACACGTTTTTGTACTTTTCGCGGTAATCCCTAAGCGCGTCCGCCCCGCATTTTACAATCAGCCTTACGCCGCCCTTGTATTTTTCAAAATCAAGAATTTTTATAATGCCTATTTCGCCGGTTGCCTTAACGTGCGGCGCGCAGCAGGCGCAAACGTCCACGCCCTTTATTTCCACTATGCGCACGTCTTCCTTTAAATCCAGCTTGCTTCTGTAATCAAGGCTTTTAAGCTCTTCATCGGTCGGGTAGTAGGCTTTAACGGGCAGATTTTCATACACCGCTTTGTTTGCAAGGTCTTCAATTTCGTCAAGCTGACGTCTTGTAAGCTCGCCGTCAAAGTCCATTGTCATTTCCGCTCCCAAATGAAAGCCTACGTTATTAAAACCGTAAAGGCGGTGCACAATTCCCGAAATTATATGCTCGCCCGAGTGGTTCTGCATATTGCGAAAGCGAAAATCAAAATCCAGCTTACAGTCATAGGCTTGTCCCACACTCAGCGGCTTATCGGCAAAGTGAAGTATTTCACCATTTTTTATCTGCACGTCCGATATATACGCGTCACCTATATATCCGCGGTCTGACTGCTGACCGCCGCCCTCGGGGAAAAATGCGGTTCGGTTTAAAGTCACGGCATATTTTTCCCCCGTTTTTTTGCAGGATAATACCGTGCCTGTAAATTCCTTTAAATGAGAGTCCTTATCGTACAGCTTTTCGGTCATTTGGCGTGCCTGCCTTGTATAATGTGCGCCGCCTTGTAAATATCGCCGCCGCCCATCGTAATAACCAAATCACCGGGGCGGGCGATCTCCTCAATTTTATCGGCTATATTTTCAAACCCATCCACTACGCAAACATCGTGGAGACCCGCCGCTAAGTCCTCGCTTTTAATGCCGTAGGTGTTTTTTTCGCGTGAGCCCATAATCGGGGTCAGTATCACCTTATCCGCAATGGAGAGCGCCTTTATAAAATCATCCTTTAAAAGCGCGGTGCGCGAAAAGGTAAAGGGCTGAAACACCGCTATAACGTTATTATAGTCAAGCTCCTTTGCGGCGGAAAGGGTGGCTTTTATTTCGGTCGGGTGGTGTGCGTAATCGTCAGCCAGCATAAAGCCGTCGTACTCACCCAAAAATTCAAAACGTCTGCCCGCGCCCGTAAATTTTTCAACAGCGTCCTTAATTCCGTCTGCCGAAACGCCCATATCAAAGCACACGGCAAACGCGGCAAGCCCGTTTAAAACATTGTGCTTACCCGGTATGTGCATTTCAATATTTATTATCTTTTCGTTATTCTTTACCACGTCAAACGCAAAACCGCGCTTGCGGCTTTCTATATTTTCGGCGCGGTAAAAATTATCCGCACCGAAGCCGAAGGTAATAATATTCGCCTCAATATCCTTTGCGGCGGTTAAAACGCGGCTGTCGTCCCCGTTTATATACGCCGTTTTCGCCATTTTCAAAAACTTATGGAAAGAGAGGGTCATATTCTCCATAGTTTTGAAATAATCAAGGTGGTCATTATCAATATTAAGCAGCACCGCAATATCGGGCGAGAGCTGCAAAAAGGTATCAACAAACTCGCAGGACTCGCAAACCATTGTTTCCGATTTGCCCGAAATACCGTTTGAATTTATAAGCGGAAGCTTTCCGCCTATAACCGCGGTAGGATCCATCTTGTTTAAAATTAAAATTTGTGTTATCATAGAGGTGACGGTGGTTTTGCCGTGTGTACCGCATACGCCTATGACATTATCGAAATGACGGGTAAGCGCCCCTAACATATGCGAGCGCTCCATTGTGGGTATACCCTGCTCGCGCGCGGCGCAAAGCTCGGGGTTATCGGCGGCTATTGCGGCGGAGTACACCACAAGCTCCGCGCCCTTTATGTTTTCAGCCCTATGCCCCATATAAACCTTTATGCCGAGATTTTTAATTCTGGTTAAGGGGTCGCTTTCGTTATTATCCGACCCCGTAAGGATGTACCCCTTACCGTGCAGTATTTCGGCAAGCGGGCACATTCCGCTGCCGCCTATGCCTATCATATGAATATGCTTTACCTGTGTTATGATTTTATCCTCATCGCGAAGCTGTTTCATAATCGGTCTCCTTAAAAACATTATTACTTACTATTATATTGCTAAACGGCAAAAAAATAAACCCTTTTTTGAAAGGAAAATAAAAATTATGCTATTTTTACCTAGCGACACCGAATATATTATTGAAACCTTGCAAAAAAACGGCTATGAGGCGTATGCCGTGGGCGGCTGTGTGCGCGATATGCTGAACGGCGATACCCCGCACGATTTTGACATTACCACCTCAGCCGAGCCCGAAGCGGTTATATCGCTATTTAAAAAAACCGTGCCCACAGGCATAAAGCACGGCACGGTTACGGTTATTATAAACGGTGTTCCGAACGAGGTAACAACCTACCGAACAGACGGCGAATACCGCGACCACCGCCGCCCCGACAGCGTGATTTTTGTAAAAAGCCTGCGCGAGGACCTTGCCCGCCGCGATTTTACCGTAAACGCAATGGCATATAATAAAAGGGACGGCTTAAAGGACTTTTTCGGCGGCAAGCAAGATATACAAAACCGAATTTTGCGCGCGGTGGGCGAGCCCGAGCGCCGATTTTATGAGGATGCGCTGAGAATTTTGCGTCTTTTCCGCTTTTCCTCGGTTTTAGGGTTTAATATAGAAGAAAACACCCTTAAAGCGGCTTTAGAGTATGCGCCCACGCTTAAAAGCGTAAGTGCGGAGCGAATTTATTCCGAGCTTTTAAAAACCCTTTGCGGCAAAAACCCCGCCGCATTAAAACCGCTGACCGATATTAGCGGGCTTAGGTTTTCAGGGCTTACCTCCGACCCCGATTACGGTATATTGCCGCTTTTAGGCTCTGCCGATACAAAGCTTTTTGCCTTTCTTTATTCGGGCGGAGCAGATGTTACAGCCGCACTGGACTTTTTGCGGGTGCCGAACAAAACCAAAAAAGCCGCGCGGGATATGCTTACGCTTCTTAATATGCCCTTTCCGAAAACAAAGCCCGAAATTAAAGAAATGCTTTATTTAACCTCGCCTGTATCGGTCGAAAATTATTTCGATTATAAGGCGGCTTACGGTGAAAACTGTGAAAACGCGCGGAATATGCTATCGGAAATAATAGAAAACGCCGAGCCTTATAAAATCTCCGACCTTAAAATACGGGGCGAAGATCTTAAAAAACTCGGCATAAGAGGCAGGGAAACAGGCGAAATGCTTGAAGCCCTGCGAAAATACGTAATACCCGACCCTACACTTAACACAAAAAGCAGGCTGCTTGAAGAAATAAAGAATTTACGCTCGAATTTTTAAATTCGGCGGTAAAATGGGCAAATATTCCTCCCAGCGGTACTCTCTTATGGGCATAACGGGGTGTCGAATATCATTGAAAACAAGCACAAGCGCCGGAGAAATATTATTGTAGCGCTCGGTTATATACCATTCTTTAAGTTTACCTTCCCGTATAAGGCGCTTTGCCGCGGCATGATAATTAAAATAGCTCATACCGCTATTATGCCCCGTATTACCGTATAATTACAGCCCTTGTATCGCTTTTAAAACAGCAGCGTATTTTTCCGAGACATGCGGGAAAAGCCCTTTAGCTCGGGCAATATCCCCGTTTCGCAGAGCTTCGGTAATTTGTGAAACCGCATTATAAAGGGCAGTAAAGCCGAGGTTTGCCGACACACCTTTTAATGTATGCGCCGCTCTGAAAGCAGTATCAGTATCGCCGTTTTTCAAGGCAGCTTTCAGCAAGTCAAAGTTTTCGTCTTCCTTAAACTTCACAACAAAGTGCAGAATAAAGTCCTCGCTGCCGAGTCTGTCGGCAACGTCTTTATAGGACGAGCCTATTTCAGAGTAAAATTCCTTAATTCCCATTGTTATTCCTTTCCGCGCATTTTTCCGCTACGGTTTTTATAAGCTGCTTTTCGTTTATCGGCTTAGGAAGATACCCGTTCATTCCCACCGCAAGACACTTTTCAATATCCTGAACAAACAAATTCGCGGTCATTGCAATAATCGGCACGGTCTTCGCATCCGCCCTTTTAAGCGCGCGTATCCGTTTAGTCGCTTCAAGCCCGTCTATTACGGGCATGGTTATATCCATTAAAATTGCGTCAAATTCATTTTCAGCCGACGCCGCAAATATATCTGCCGCCTCCTTGCCGTCAAACGCCGCCGCGGTTTCGGCGCCCGCGTCTCTTACAAGGTATTCGGCTATTTCCATATTTATGCGGTTATCCTCGGCAATCAGAATTTTAAGCCCCTTAATGCTGTAATTCCCGGTATCGCCGCCGCTATCACACTCGCCGGAATATTCAAACGGCAATATTATCTCAAATCGGGTGCCGCTCCCCTTTTCGCTCTGAACCGACAACGTACCGCCGAGCTTTTCAGTGAGCATTTTAACTATTGCAAGCCCTAACCCCAGTCCTCCGTAAGGAGATACTTCCTCATTGTTTTCCTGTGTAAACGGCTCGAACATTTTCTTTTGAAAATCCGGGCTTATGCCTATGCCGTTATCGCTGCAAATAAAATGAATAATCGCCCTGCCGCCGCTTTCTTCCTCAAAAAACGAAAAGCTAACCTCGCCGCCCTTATTGCTGTATTTCACGGCGTTTATAAGAATGTTTATAACTATTTGGTGGAAATAAAGCACATTTCCGTAAAGGCGCTTGCCGCTCCCCGATATTTGCGGCGGATAAAGCTTTACTCCCGCATTTTCCGCCATCATATTTACAATGGTGTATACCTTTTCCGCCTCGTCCTTTAAATCAAACGCGACGTCTGCTTCTGTCTTGTCGCCTGCTTCGCTTAGATTGACCGTAAGAATATCGTTGACCAACTCAAGCAGATACTCCGCTGCCACTCTCGCTTGATTTCGGCAGTAGTTTTGCTTTTCGGGGTTGCCCGTATTTCGGTCGGCAATTTCAATCATTCCCAAAATCGCGTTTATAGGCGTTCGTAAATCGTGGCTCATACGGCGTAAAAGGTTGGTTTTCGCCTCGTTCGCGCGTTTCTCGCTGCGCATTGCTTTCTCCAGCTGACGTTGATATTCAATTTCCAGCTTTTTCTGCTCGGTAATATTTTTTGTAACGAGTAATAATGAGTCAAAATCGCCGTTTTTGCCATTACGTTTGGGTATTATTATATCGTTAAGCCATTCGCCGCGTATATTTTGGTATTCCGTTTCAATATAGTCCTTGCCGTCAAGTCGCTGTTTCATGGTTGAAAGCTCGGTAAATCTGCGGTATTCATCACGGTAAGGCTCGGCGGCGTAGTTTGTAAAATCGGTTTTTAAAACCTCATCAGCCGGGCGGTTTTCATCCACCTCGGCAAAATCCGTCTCACGCAGTAAAAATTTGAAACGGTTATTCTTTATATCCACAAAAACATTAAAAAGAAACATCCGGCTTACGGTACGGATTATTTCGTATTGCTCGTTTATTTCACGCGTGTGCAGATATTTTGACCTTTGATGAAAGGCTATGACAAAGAATATTATTACAAAATAAACGCACAGCGCCAATATAATAACATTAAAACAATCCGAAAACACATCTGCGGTGCGGTAGTATATATAAATTCCGTATTCCTTATAAACCGCCCTGCCGCCGTAATACTCGTCTTCCCCATCGGAAATTTTAACAATTTTTCCCGTTTTCGCCTTGTCGTCCATTACTCCGAGCGCCTTAACGCCGCTTTTTGCTCCCGCAATATCACTGCGGTTTGAGGAAATTATTCTGTCGCCCTCGGTTATTACAACCGTACCGTTAAGCACGGTCGCATCGCCTGCAAGCAGCCGCCGAGCCGAAGAATAATAGTTCTGCATGCTTACCCCGTTTTGCAAACGGAAGCATAACACAACGCCCTTTTTATCGTGCCTTGCCGCGGCGGCAATATCGTAAATGCCGTCGTTTATATAAATGCGCTCGGAATAAATTTTAACGGGATATTCCGCTATTTGCTTTACCGAATCATGCGGGATATGCTCTGTAAGCTCTTTTGCGCCTATACCCGAAAATGTGTATTCGGTTTCCGTGTTTAAATTTTCATCCGTTAAAATCACGGTGCTGAGCCTTTGCGTAGCGGTATATTCCTTAATCCATTCATACTGTGTGTTATCGGGCAGTATTTCCAGCGTTCTGCCTATGTTATCCGCCTGTTCGGTAATTCTGAAAAGGCTTTTAGCCCTGTCGGTTTCAAGAAAATTATTGTAATCCCTGCATTGATTTTTCAAGTACTTTACAGTAACTCCATATGTCTTGCGGGCATTTATAAGGCATGTCTGCATGCCTATCAAAAAGCCTGTAAGCAATACAATAACGCCGATTACCGCTATCATGCCGTAAAACAGTGTTTCCGACGGCTGTATTTTGCCGATTAACGGTTTTTTCCTCTTCACAGCCGTCACTCCCCCGTCAGCCCCGAGCCATCAAGCCCATAAGGTGATATTATTTTTTCAATGGTGCCGTCCGCTCCCATTTCTTTAAGGACTTTTGTAAGCTCGGCTTTAATCGGGCTTGCGCTTTCCCTGTAAAACGCCACCCCCAAATCTGCCTGCAAAAGCGGCTCTTCCAAAACTCTGTATTCACCGCCCGAGTTTTTAATAAGCTCCCTGTATGCGGCTTCATGCCCCGCACATGCGTCAACATAGCCCTTTCTGAGCGCCGCGAACACGGTATCAACAGAGGGCAGACTGTAAACGTTTTCAAGCCTGCTTATCTGCGGCAGTTTGTTATTCAAAAAAAGCTCCTCCGGCTTTGAGCCGTCTTGCACCGCTATTCTTTTGCCGCTCAAATCGCTGAGGCGGTAAATATCCGAATCGGCGCGTACAACCGCCACCTGCCGGCTTTTAAGGTAGGGCCCCGCCCATGAGTAAAGCTCTTCCCTGCCGTTTATTGTAAAACTGCCCCACAGGCAATCTACCTCGCCGTTTTCAAGATATACATCTTTATTTTGCCAAACTATTTTTTTGAAAACGGGCTGAATATTCATTCGCCCGCACGCCTCGTGCGCAATTTCAACATCTATGCCGGTAAAATCGCCGTTATCGTCAATGTAAAAATAGGGCGCATAAATATCGCTGCCTATAACCAGCTTTTCTTTCTGCGCGGTTTCACTTTCGTTTTTTCCGCCCGTGCAGGCGCAAAGGCATAAAAGCAACGCTGCCGAAAGAAAAGCGGCGGCATATCTGTGCGGTATCATGTATTCCCTCCCGTAGCTTCGGTTTTTGAGTAAATGTCGTTTATCAGCTTATCGCTTATATTGCAAAGACACTCTGTAAGCAGCGGGTTAAAGCTGCCGCACTCGCCCGCAAGTATCATTGAAAGCGCCGTCTCGCCCGAATACGGCTCTTTATACACGCGGCGGCTTACAAGCGCGTCGTACACGTCCGCAAGCGACACCACCTGCGCCGCAATGGGTATCTCGTCGCCTTTAAGCCCGTCGGGGTAGCCGCTGCCGTCGTACCGCTCGTGGTGCCAGCGGCATATCTGCGCGGCTGTTTCAAGCATCGGTTCGTTCTTTATTGAGTCGCCCGCGCCGTTCAGCAGTATTTCTTCGCCTATAACGGTATGCTGTTTTACAATTTCTCTTTCCTCGGGGGTCAGCTTCCCGGGCTTGTTAAGTATAGCGCTGTCAATTTCTATTTTGCCCACGTCGTGCAAAGCCGCCGCCTCGGAAATTATATCGCAATCCCGCCAGGAAAGACCGTATTTATCGGTTTTGAGTATCAGCCTTTCAAGCAGCATTTCGGTTATTTTGCGTATGTTCCGTATGTGCTGCGCGCTTTCGCCGTTTTTTCTGCCGAGCAAGCCGCTTAAAACGTCCGTCATTATATGCTCGTTATTAATGCTTTCGCCGTGCTGTCTTGCTATAAGCGAAGTCAGCCGCTGCTGCTTTGAATACAGTCTTACGGTATTATGTATCCGCTGCATAACCACCTTTGAATCAAACGGGCGGCTTATATAATCGGTAACGCCCAAGTCAAACGCGCGGCGGATATTACTGTCGGACATGTCAACGCTTATCATAATAACGGGAATATCGTCAGTATAGTGCAGGCGCTTCATTTCCGAGAGCACTTCCAGCCCGTCCATTTCGGGCATAATTATATCAAGCAGAACAAGCGATATACCCGTACCGTACTCCTTTAGCTTTTCAAGGCATTTCTTACCGTTTTCAGCTTCCAAAGTCTCAAATTCATCGCCTATCATTTTTGAAAGCATTTCGCGATTGAGAGGCGAGTCGTCAACTATAAGTATCTGCTGCTTTACGTCGTCTTCGCCGTTATTATCATGGCGCAGATAAAAATTCTGCTCTGTGATATATGCGTTTTTCTTTGATTTTGCGCGGTACATAAGCCTGTCGGCACGGTAAACCGCGTCCTGCATTACCTCGTTTTTGGAAATAGCCCCGCCCATGCTAAGCGTTACCGGAAAGTCGCCGCAAGAATCGGCAGTGCTCTCTTTTATTCGTTTCTGTATTCTTTCGAGTGTATTTTCAAGATTTTCCGCCGTTGCTCCCGGCATTATCAGCAAAAATTCGTCGCCGCCGAAACGTACCAAAAAATCCTCCCCCACCGTTTCCTTTCGAATTTCAGCCGAGACCCTTGCCAAAACCGCATCGCCTGCAGCGTGCCCGCGGGTATCGTTGCATAATTTGAAATTATCAACATCCAAAACGGCAACGCCGCCGGAGAAAACGTTCAGCTTTAAATTCGTTTCATAATAATTACGGTTGTAAGCGCCGGTGAGGCTGTCCTTGTAATTTTCCTTTTTAATCTCGCTTACAAGGTATTCGTACCGACCTACGATCTCACCTATATTAAAAGTTGTAAAGGTTATGAATTTGTGCGCCTTATCGGCATATGAAAAGGTGATTTTTTTGCAGCCTTTCCTATTTTCCGAAACTGTGTTTATGTATATAATATACTCCTCGGCATTTTCAAGCTTTTTAACGGCGTAATCCAGCGCAAGAGACGCCTTGGTCTGCTCCTTTTCTTCCTCGGGAACATATTTTTCCACAAACATATTCATAACTGCGCCGTAGCTGTAATCGGCTATCGGTATGTTTTCCGTATTCCTTGCATGTATCACAACGCATGTACCGGTTTCAAGACAGATGCTTGTAATATTGTCAAACGACTCCCTGACCGAATTATAAAGCGAACGCTCCTTAAATTCGTCGCACATATCTTTGCCGGATATAATAAGACTTTCTTCCCCGTTTTTCTCTATGCGTATTCTGTACCATTTAAGCGGGGCGGAGGGCAGCAAAAACTGCAGTTCCAGCTCTTCGCCGTCCTTTCCGTCAGTAAAAAAGCCTTTAAGATATTCCTCATTCAAATATTTTTTCCATATACGGTCGTTTATGCCTATTCCGAATTCATCCCTGAAAATTCCGATCAATTCCGAAACGGTATAAGCCCTATCCGTATATTCCCGCGCCACCGTATCGTAATAAATGAAAATTTTTCCGTTTCTGTGGTCATACTCCCATATCATATCGCAGTAGTGCTTTAAGCATGTAATAAGCATACTCCGCTTTGTCAAAACAGGTCACCATCCGTATTTGCTTATGAATTACGGTATATATTATAGCACACACCGGTTAAATTTTCAAATATAAGAAAATACGGTTTTTTTACAAAATTTTACTGTTTTACAAATTTAGTCGGGCTAAATGCCAAAACAAAAAAATAAATATTGACTTTCACCGGATTTATGATATAATAATCAAGCGGGTTAAGCGAAATGCTCCGCCTCGGAAGTCCTCGCCGTGTAAAATTTAGAGGACAAAAACTTAATTTGCGGATATGGCGGAATAGGCAGTTTGCCCGTGAGCGCTGCCTGCGGCAGATACAGCGAGCAGGGCAAAGGCGCAGCGGTCGGAATTTTTTCGGCGCTCCAAGCCGTAAAAAAATTACGTCAACCGCAAGAGTTACGCGGGCGCGGCTGCCCGATAAATTTAATATTTGCGGATATGGCGGAATAGGCAGACGCGCTAGATTCAGGTAACGCCATCTCGGTGTAAATTCGGTAAAACCGCAGAAATGCGTTTTTATAATTGCGGATCAAGCGAAATGCTCCGCCTCGGTTGTCCTCACCGTGTAAAATTTAGAGGACGAAAACTTAATATGCGGGTATGGCGGAACTGGCAGACGCGTATGATTCAGGTTCATATTTTCGAAAGGAAGTGCAGGTTCAATTCCTGTTACCCGCACCACGCTCAAAGCCTTTATTGATGCGGCTTTGAGCGTTTTTTCTTTGCTTAAAAATCTAGCCGAAAACACCTGTCACACACCAAAATCGGGCGCACAGCATATAGTTGTACGCCTTCCGAACTTTTATATGTCTAACAGGCGTAGGATTTACATCTCAGTCATATTCTCCCAATTCGGAAAATACCATACCTCGGCATCTCTGCCGATTATATCGCCGCTTTCATCGTAGTATCATAATAAGTCCGCCACATATCCGAAACAAAATATTTCACCTTTTCCCGTTCTTCCTTTGGATATTTACAGAAATATGTTGTTAAATACGGTTTGTATCTTTCGGGAAGTATATCTAAAACAATCTTGTTTTCGGGGTCGGTCAATATGCATTGGTATTTTTCTCCCCAAGTGTTGCCCTTAAATTCATCAACAGATAATACTTTGGGCAGTTTGGCTTTTGGATAGCTTACAAGGTCAAATATCCTGATTATTGTTGATACGGATAAATTTACTTCTCTTGCTACACTTGTAAAAGAGCGTTCATCGGTCAGACGATTTAATACAAATTTCACCAACCTGTTTGTCATACGGCGGTATCCGGGCAGAAAGGTGTTTTCTTCATAAAACCTTTTACCGCAATGCGGGCAGCGGTAACGCCTTTTTCGGAGCATAATAACAACATTCTTACCAAATGAAGGAATATCTTTTATTTTTTTGCAGCCTGTAATCGTGTATTGTATCTGTTGCGGTTCCGCAACAGATACAATTATACCTTTTTCTTTCCATTTTGAGATGAATAATTAAATTTTCTTCTTGTTCAACATTTGTTATTTTTACCCCTTGCAATCCAAGCAATTCTTCTGTAAAATGATTATAGAGCATATTGGAGCCTCCGTTTATGGTATCTACTCATTTCCATTTTAACGGTTTCTTTCCAAATATGCTCTACTTTTTTTCTTGTCTTTTTTGTAGGCTCTGCTTGCTTACCCCAACATTTATTATAGAGCCTAAAATAATTGCAAACGGCAAAACCCCGTACTGACTTCAATCCGTCAGTACGGGGCTTAATGTTAATATGGTATTTTTGCGAGCCACAAGATATTACTTTTTACTCACAAACCACTCGATACACACGATAAAGGGTACCGAGCAGAATCTTATCAAAATCTTATCAACGGGCTTTTTGAAAACCTTGATATTACTGGGTTTTCAGACTTTTTCGATTTATTCAAACTCGACAATTACTAATCAATTTTGTTTAGAAATTATTTGTTGCCGTGTTCGCTTTTCTTTCAATTACTTGATTTATCCATATTATCATTCCTATATGAGCTAATGTTATCAGTTTGTTATCAGTATTGATAACACTCGCTCCGTAACTGTGGATAATAGCAATATGTTCCGATTCAGATTATAAGCGAATTTGCTTAGGAAAGCAACATAGAATTTCAATTGTTTCTGATAAACTAAAATGAGATTTTAAAATCCGCATGCCCCATTCTGCACAAGAATTTACTTTTTCAAGTCAGCTCGTTTCTGATAACCTAATTGTCCCATAGACTGATATATCAAAACATAAAGTATATTTATTAATATAACTATCTTCCAGATAAGTCTAAAATTATTCCTTATTCTTGTTATCATTAAGCAACTGTATTATATGGTCTATAACCGTTTTTAAATTCTTAAAAATAATCTTAAGTTGTTCGACATCGAAATTACAAATATCATCACAACACTTCATTTTCTGAAAATCTGGAAGCAATTTTTCTATTCCATATCCATCAACTTCTTTTCGCTGTTTTTTATATGGTTTGATATCTACATTATCCAAAACAAGCGCATTTTCAATTCCTATACTAATCTCAGCAGAATTTTCAAATTTCGGAATGCTCAAAGTAATAACATTATTTAATTCTTTTAATGGTTTGTTGGTATCACAGTCATATAAACAAACACTTTTTACCGCTGAATTTCTGGCTATCAAAAAGGATACAGCCTTATTCAATGCATCTTTACCGGTATTTGCCTCCTGCCCCTTTTCATCAATATATCCAATCCACTTGAATTTAAAATCCACATCATACCCATAAACTTCAAGTGCTTTCTTAAAATATTTTTCATCCGTTCTACCTTCTAAGTAAACAACTGGTTGTTCATCAACCGGTAAATCAATTTGAAAGGCATCTTGAACTGCTTCTATAGAATTACACTTAAAATATTCCGGTTTATCTTTCACAACAATATCTCCATTATCATCACGCGAAAAAATTATTACTTTATCATTTCTTCGTGTGTCATTATGAATTACAAATGGTGAATGTGTAACAGCAAAAATTTGAGAAGTCTGTTCTCCACAATTTGTAAATATACCTTTATAATAATCCATTACCTTTACTTGCCAATTTGGATGAAGACTTATTTCTGGTTCATCAATAAACACAAAAGCTCCATTTGTTGCATTTACATCCTTAAGCAAAAAGCAGCCACGATAAACCACTTGTTTTTCACCAGAACTCAAATTATTAATCGGAATGTCTATACCATTCTTTCGAAAAAGAATCAATTTTTTACCTCCCACGTTTTCTATTCGACTATATTTTAAACTTTCAAACATCCTATTAAATGCGGTTGTAAATCGGGGCATACGCTCTTGAAAAACAATATCCTCAACAGATTGTTTTAATTCTTTTGCAGTTCTATACGCACGAGCTAACTCTCCATCATCCATGGACTGTATATCAACAAGTAGTTGATTAATTTGTGTCGGTAGTTTTTCTGTTGAACGTCTACTATCTTTTATCGAATCAAGTGTTAAACTCGTCACAGTTGAAACATCATCTGCATGAAAATTTATATCAACATCAGAAAAAATACCACTAAACGGATATCTGTTCTTTATATCATCATATCCAATATATGTATTCATTCCTTGTTCGTCATTACTGTCGGTGCAAGCAAATATAATCCATCTGCACCTGATTTGCCATCTTCCGTCTGATTATAATATTTCCCTTTCTGCCCTGCATATAGATTTAATACCTTTGGAGATGCTGACGATTGCCTAATTTCTTGATAGAAATCCCAATCCGCTTTATCATATTTCCCCCAATCCGATTTCTCATCCATAGTCTTGGTATTTGCGGTATCCCAAAAATTCAAAACTTCATATGTTTCAAATAGTGTTTTAATTCCATCCATATGGTCCATATCTGGATGAGTTAATATAAATCGAAAAATCGTACTAACATTCCTACCTTTAAGATATTCAATTGGATTTACAGGAAGGTCTTTTTGATTATGATTACCCGATAAAGATGCACTCTCAAAAATATTCTTAACACTCTTCCCATTGGATATATCGATAATCGTATTATGTTCAGATGGATGTTTTATCCAAATGCAATCGCCCTCATTTACATTCAAAAAATGTACTATTCCCATATTACTTCCCTTTTCTTTTTATTTTTTTAACACAAACAGATACTCGTGTGCTATAAGCAAAAAATTATATTTCACACTATTGGTTTTCCAATATCCCGTAGCCTTACAATTATGTTGTTCTTTGATAATCAGTTCTTTGAGCTTAAAGCCTGTTTCTTCAAAGATACGCATAACATCAAAAGACATCGGTATCATATGACCTTTTTGGCGTGTATCACCCATAAGAACTGCACAGAACTTATCCTTTTTTAGAACACGATAACTTTCAGCCGCAACCTTTTTCATTTCCTCAAGAAAATCCTTTACCTTTAACAAAGACAAATCTTCAGGAATATCCTCGCTGTATTGAATAATATCAGCATAAGGCGGATGGGTACAGATCAAATCAATGCTGTTATCCGGCACGAAATCAAGATTTCTTGCATCACCTTTATGAAGATACACTTTACCGTTAGCACCTTCGTGTTCAAATGCTGTTTTTTCTTTACAACGAGTAAGAGCAACGTCATTAACATCTACACCAATAATGTTTCTGTTAAGCAATTTTGCTTCTACAAGGGTGGTACCACCACCCACAAACTGATCGAGAACTAAATCGTTCTCTTGTGAATAGCGGAGCAGAATGTTTCGAGGAATATATGGTGACCAATTACCACGCCACTTTGCATCGTGAGTTGCCCAATCGCCACGTTTTGGAAAAGACCAATGGGTAGTCATTTCCAACTCGAAATCTTCCGGCTCCCATTTTGTTATTTTCTTTGCCATTATTTAAAAACCTCGCTAATTACACCATCCTCCAAGTCTTTGATGTTGTAAATGTGCTGCATAACATCAAAAGTTTCTTCGAGATTGTTTCTTGCGCTTGTCCAACCTTTTCCGTCGATAAACCAAACGAATGTAAAACCGTCAATTTCTTCGGTTTCCCACGCAAGAGTTTTATAACTACGTGCAGTTTCGTTTAGTTTGCTGCCACCACTTCCATAAAAGTTAGTTTCAATACCATAAATCATATTAGGTGTCTTAACAACAAAATCAAAACGTTTTTCCATCTTGCCTTGATTGGAAATAGCGGATAAATCTATATTCCATTTATCTGTAATTTGGTGAATATACATTTCTTTGAAGTAATTAACGCCTTTTACAAAACCTGCTTTTTGAATAAAACTCTCAACTAAATCTTCCATAAGGTGACCGCCACGATTTTTACGACCGTTGGAATCAAGACCTGTTTCGACGCCCGTTGCATAGTCCACCAAATTATTCACTATATGATTTTCTAATAAATCAAACAACCCGGTTTCACGCATAAAATATTTGTATCTCTCATAATGAGCGTGGCTGTTCGGCGGATACTTCCCAAAATCAAATTGGAATAAATGACCGCCATTTTCATCTTAACAGTAGATTTCATTTGCTCGAACTGCTAAGAGCAGAGGGATACACTTTAATACTTCGGGATATTTTCTCATCAAATTTTCAAAATCAGCTTCAATATTTCTAGAACCGATGAGGGAATTTAAGATATTAAGTTCAACCTTGATATTATCGACGTTTCTGTGAACCTTTTCAAAATCTATGTAATAACCATAGTCTGCAATACTGTCACGAAAACCTGACAACCACGCATTAAAATCTCTTGACATTACTTATTCCTCCTCGCTGTTAGGCGGCACGGGCAATCCTAACTTTGTAAGCGGTATGTATTCAAAATAGTAGTGACAACGCATACTAATGATATAATCCAAAACATCTTTATATTTAGGATCTTTAAACCATTCCGAAAGCAAATAGATGTACTCTACATCAATATTGAGCGGTGCCATCAGTTTCTGATACTGCTTTCTCTTGAAATCACAAGTCTGCAATTTTTCGTCAACAGAGCCTGCCACCTGTTGATATTTACATTCAATAATAAAAAGTGTGTTATTGATAATTACATAAATACTATCATCCGGCAGTAGCTTTTTGGAGATAATCTTTGTCCAATCGACCCCAACTTCCTTTAAATATCTATAAAATCCGTGTTTTTTGAATATGCGAGCAACTTTTTCGTCATTATAAAACACAACTCCATCAGTTACCCGATACCCTTCTTGACTGTTTAAAAAGGTTGCTAAATCAGTTTTCCCCTCAAATACAAGCCCCGTTTTTGTGTTTCCGCCGCCTTTTCCGTTCTTTATCATAACACTTCTCCTCGAAAATTCTTTATTTAACCTTGCAAGGCCTTCCAGCTTCGCAATGAGCCGAACGACATTCACGACAATACGACTGTGGTATATAACGACCATCACCCATATTTCTGTATCCGAATTCTTGCTCTATATCATCTTTGCCGTATGCCGTCTTTCCACAGCAAGGACATTGTGCATATTCTCCGTATGGCATATATGAACCTCCTTAAAAATTGCTAATGAGTAACTCTTTAATTTTTCCTCTTGCTTCACTATTACAGTTAATCATTCGAGTTGCTTCAACTCGTTTGATTTTATGTGCAGAATAGATATTATCAAAGAAATCATCATCTGTATTTGAATTCTTCGGATCGGAATTGCTGATAACGACTTTTGCGCCTTTTCTGTGCATATCATCAACAAATCGTGCAAGCTCAATCTGTTCCTCATCGTTAAACAAGTTTTCGGTATATGCAGTAAAACTTGCTGTATCTGTAATAGGTCTGTATGGGGGATCAAAATACACAAAAGTATTTTCGTCAATAAAATCAGCCGACTCTCTGTAATCACCACATACAATATTAACTCTTTGTAACTTCTCCGATACTGCTCTGAGGTTGTTTTCATCGCAAATCATAGGATTTTTATATGCTCCCATAGGAACGTTAAACAACCCTTTTTTGTTCACTCGGAAAAGACCGTTGAAACAGGTTTTATTAAGAAAAATCATCAATGCCGCTTTTTCGATATTGATGTTCTCGTTTCCATTGACCTTTAAATCATTAAAACGTTCACGCTTTTCCATATAATATGCTTTGCGATTATCCGTATCTAACGGAATGAAATCGTTCTGCATAGCGTAAAGAATTTCAATCAGAGCATCTATGTCATCACGGATAATGTGATACGTATTGATGAGTTCAGCGTTAATATCGCTGATATATACTTCTTCTAAATCATACTTACTGAGAATATCAAACAAAACTGCACCACCGCCAACAAATGGCTCAGCATATTTTGTAATTCTTCCACTATCAAACGGATAGTAACGTTCAATCTCTTTAATGAGCTGACCTTTGCCGCCTGCCCATTTCAAGAAGGGTTTAACCGCTTTTTCATCAGTTTTACTATATCGTGTACTTCTTGCATCTATCGGTTTTTCTGCCGAAGTAGGTATAATCCACATATTGCCCACCATAGTTGCCTCAGCAATTCTTTGTTCAGAACACAGAACCGCTACTCTTCTTTGAGAAATACCCCACTTATCAGCGGCTTCTCTTGCAGACATAAATTCCATAACAACCTCCTGAATACACCCTGTTCGTACTTGTATAATATTATATTCTAAAACTCGAACAATAGCAATACCATTTTCAAAAAAGATTGTAAACTTTTTTATTGCTCTAAATAAGTAATGGCGGCAGAGATTACTCCCTGCCGCCGCTACGTTTATACTGTGTAAATCATTTCTGCATTTACAATTTCCGTTGCACGATTACGGATATTGTTCATCTTCTGCACCCACGCCATTTGATCGGTTGCCTTTAAGCTTTCCGTTACATTTTCTTTTTCGGAAAGTTCTTTTACCAACCGAAGAAACAATGCTGTCGCCTGTTGTTCAACCTCATCAAGATAAGCGGTGAGTTTTCCTGAAGTCATCAAATTGGCGTATAAAACACGATGATTTTCTTTCAAAAACCGTTTGTGCCACATACCCCATACACCAATATTTTCGTGTTCTTCTTCGGTGGGTAATGCAAGGTCAGGTAAGTAATAATCGCCTTGCAAAGTGTAACTGATACCCGTTCTTTCATCTGTAAAATGCTTTTTCATAGTGTGTTCCTACCTTTCATAATCTTTATTTTTTCTAAAGCGTTCGTCACGCTGCTTAGACTGTTTTGGCTCTTTGGCTTTTGCCAAAAGCTCATCAATTTGTTTGCTACCAAATACCTTTCGGAGCAAATTATAATCCCGATTTTGTGTCACTAATTTTTTATTTTCATTGGCAAGTTTACCGTTGTCTTTTCGTAACACATTGAATTCAGTCTGTTTTTCTTCGATTTTAGCACCTAACTGTTCAAGTTCCGTCGCTCGCTCTTGCTTTTTATAATCAAGAACAGACAAATGTTTTTCGTGCGTTCCTTTGTGTTCCCACTCAATTCCATGTCGTTCCATTACGAAAGCTAAAGCGGATTTTTCTGCGCTTACCCATTGATTCCACTCAGTATCTCCACGAGTTCCGCCCTTGAAACCTTGTGCGGCTAACGCTTGTTTGAGACTTACTCTCGTATCAAGTCCACGCTTGCTTCCGGTTGTGAACGGAACAAAATCAATATGCAAATGGGGCGTCGCCTCGTCCATATGCAGATGAGCAGAGAACACTTTTAGGTTGGGATTTCGCTCTTGAAATCCACGGTAATACTCATCTAAAACCTGCCGTGCAAGCTGTCCGTTTTCGCTTTCGGCACTCATATTTTCCTTATCGCCAATCTGCAAAATCAGTTCGTGAAACGGTTTTTCTTGCTTAGAATTTCTGATTTTTTCATAGTAATTTTCTATTCTACGGTCGGCTCTTGTCTGCTTTTCGTTGTATCTTTTTAGTGCTTCGTCAAACAATTCGTGATAGATTTTCTTTATCGGCTCGTTACAGTAATCAATGTTCAAATGCGTTCTGCTACCGTCAACATTTTCCGTTTTGAACTTGCGGCTGTTGTGATTGACCGAGCCTTTACCCACCATTGCGCTTATCGTTCTTTGCATTTATATACCTCCAATCTCACAAACTTGCTCGTCCTCGTTTCTGTTACTCTTGTCAAGAGTAACGCAAAAGCACTTTTGACAGGCAAGCCCATCAAAAATGCAACCTGCAAGCAGGTTTTGCGCTCCTTGAGAAGCAGGAGTGGCTTTTTGAAAAAAGCCACCTGCACCCTGCAAAAACTTTAATGCGTGTCAAACCGTGACGGTGGTGACGATGTTTTCGACCTCGTCATCGTTCTCAGAAAGTTTGTCACGGTCGTCACACATTGTCACGCTGTCCGTATCTTTCCAAAGAGAAATCTTGCGTCCACCGTGGGTGCGGCATGCTTTGTAGTGAATGCCATAATCTTTAAGCAGTCGGTTTGCATTTATACTTAACCTCAATGAAAGAACATTTGGTTTAACATCTTCTCCGAGAATGTCACATAGTTCGGAAGCAGTACCTTCCCACACTTTACTTTCCGACAAAAGAGTTGATGCAATTTTTTCAAATAGCGGCTCAGGCGGCTCTTTCCACAATTCTGTTTCGGACTTTTCAAAATTCCAAATTAGTTTTTCGGCATCTCTCACAAGATGAATTTTCATATCTTGTTGATCCCTACCGGCAACATCAAGTGTGGCATTATTAGAAGTTCGTTTTTCTTTGCTCAGAACGAACGCTCCGTCGGCGGCTCCCATCAATCCGTTTGTTCCTGAAATCATATCGAAAATATCTTCCGCTTTTTGCTTGCGAGTATGGTGAACAATGAGCATTGTAACATTATAGCTGTCTGCCAATGATTTTAGCCTTGCTACAATATCATAGTCACTTGCATAGCTGTAATCGGCTCCGCCGGCTTCACGAACACGCTTTAATGTGTCGATAATAATCAAGCCTGTATCTGAATGTTCTTCCATAAAGCCTTTAATTTGTTCGTCCAAGCCTTCGTTCAATGTTTTGCATTGCGTGGCAAAATACAGATTATCTGTTTCCTCAGCTCCAAACATTTTAAACAATCGCTTTTGCAAGCGGGGATAGTCATCTTCAAGCGCAAAGTAAAGAACGGTTGATTTTCGCACTTTGTAACCCCATAACGGTGTGCCTGTGCTTATGTGATAAGCAAGCTGTGCCATCATAAAACTTTTACCCACCTTTGGAGAGCCTGCAAAAATATAAGTACCCCTTTGTAGCAAACCGTCTATCAACGGTGTTTGAACATTAAAAACCGTATCATACAAATCAGCCATCGAAACCGTTTGCAAATACGAAGGTTGCATTTGACGAAACATTTCTCTTTGCATTTCTTCAATTTCCTTGAAATCTTGTTCCAAATCGGTTATACTATCAGTACATACATTTGGTGACTGCTCCGTATCTGCGCCAACAGATACATTCGGAGCGGTCATTTTTTTATTTTCCATTTTAATCATCTCCTTTAAGTCCGCCGAGAATATCGGTAATCATTTCGATTAAGTCAAGCAGTTCGTCATTGACTTCACCACCTGCCTTAATTCGTTTAAGCTCCGCAAGCACATCGGCAAGGTTATCACGCAGTGCCTTATACACTCTCGGATTGCCTTGCACTGTTATTTCTCGGTGCGTTAATCGTCGTGTGATATAGTCCTGCTTATTTAAGCCGGACAAACGAACATATCTTTCGATTTGCTCCCACTCCTCCGGCGAAACCCTAAACGCTACCGTTTTATTTCGCCAGCGGTTGTGTTCATCTCTGTTTTTAAGCGACATATTATCTACCTCTTTCCATTTCCAATTTGTCTGCCATTTCCGTCTGCTTTGACGGGAACAAATGAGCATAATTGTATGTTATTTCTATGCTTTCGTGACCCACACGGTCTGCAATCGCCGTTGCGGAAAATCCCATATCAATAAGTAAGCTCACGTGGCTGTGTCGAATATCGTGGATACGGATTCGCTTTACTCCGGCTTGCTTTGAGCCTCGTTCCATTTCTCTGTATAAATAACTTTTTGTAACAGGGAACATTCTGTCGTCTAAGCCTACATCATAGAGCATTTTCAAATAGTCCTGTATTTCATCGCAAAGAAAGTTCGGAAGTTTGATTGTCCTGTTGCTCTTTTCTGTTTTCGGCGAAGTTATAATATCTCTGCCGTTCAAGTGCTGAAATGACTTGTTAATTGTGACAGTCTGCTTTTCAAAATCGAAATCCTCAGGCGTTAATGCCAACAACTCGCCCTCACGAATACCCGTCCAATAGAGCATTTCAAAAGCATAATAGGATATAGGCTTATCCATCATCACATCGGCAAATTTAAGATATTCATCTTTTGTCCAAAAGAGCATTTCACGATTTTTCTTTTTGCCCATACTTCCTGCTTTTTGGCAAGGATTTTCTTTCAAATTATAGTACCTAACTGCGTGGTTAAAGATTGCAGACAACTGATTGTGAATTGTTTTCAAATACACCGGCGAATAAGGCTTGCCTTTATCGTCCTTGTAATTGATAAGTTCATTTTGCCAAGTGATAATTTGCTGTGCCGTTATGTTGCACATTTTCAGCTTACCGAAATATGGAACAAGCTTTTTATCAATAATATGTTTCTTGGTTTCCCAGGTATTTTCTTTAAGTCGAGTCTGCATATCTTCAGAGTAATGTTCAACAAAACTCTTGAAATTCATATCCAAATCTCCACCAAGCTTATTAAGCTGTTCTCTTTCCCACGCCTGAGCCTCACGTTTTGTTTTGAATCCACGTTTTTGTGATTGCTTTCGTTCGCCATTCCAATCGGTATAGCGATAGAGAACTCGCCAAGTATTTGTTTTTTCTTCTTTATATACTGCCATAAATTTACCTCTCTTTCTTGTCGGCACCGTAACAGGTGCGTTCCATAAAGTATTGTTTGTTTACTCTTCCGGAAATCACCATATAGCCTTTTTTGGCTAACTCGGCATTGAGCTTTTGGACGATTTTGTAAGCATAGGATTTGGAAACACCCAATTCCTGCGCCACCTCATCTACTTTCATAAAGCTTGCACTTTCCATTTCATCACCCCTTTCTGTTTTAGATATAATTTTCTTATTTATTGTCGGATACTTTCTGACCGCATTCCGATTTGCCCGAGCGGATACACCATTACCGTGATGTAT
>ERZ826613.897-NODE-897-length-40037-cov-5.693812_pt1 | contig 40037 bp, 32 predicted proteins | sample MGYA00519925_ERZ826613 | MGnify/ENA primary metagenome ERZ826613 (study PRJEB31778, sample SAMEA3449236) | human gut metagenome | biome: human gut; feature: human-associated habitat; material: faeces | place: United Kingdom | collected 2010/2012 ... | reverse complement strand
CAGCTGATTTGTAATCAGCAGGTCGGGGGTTCGAGTCCGTCCACCAGCTCCAATTTAATATGGGAGATTTCCCGAGTGGCCAAAGGGGACAGACTGTAAATCTGCTGGCTAAGCCTTCGGTGGTTCGAATCCACCATCTCCCACCATAGCAAAAACCGTTTTCTTACGAAAGCGGTTTTTTGGTTTTTGTACCATTTATTTTCAGTATTTGCCGATAATTATTTATTGTAAAGATTTAGCCTATATGAATAATCGGTTAAGCCTAAAATTAAAAGCCCTATGTTGAAGTTAAGCAAGCCTAAAAGCAAAGCCTTATGTCAGCAGTGGAATTACCACCGGAGCAAAAGCCTTATAAGGCATATATCTGTTTAAGCTAAAAGGCTATAAACGCCAAACCGCCCCTTGGGAGTAGGAACTAGGTATCTACTCCTAAAGGGCGGATATTTTTTATACATTATATATAGGAAGTTTTCATCCAACAGCTATATATTTAAGCAATTACAAGCTTGTATACAGTTACATATTTGAGTAGCCCATAAGCTTAGTATCTACTGCTTTGGCAGCCTCTCGGCCTTCCCTTATGGCCCATACTACCAAAGACTGTCCACGGTGCATATCACCGGCAGCAAATACATTTGGTACATTTGTGGCATAAGAGCCTGCTGCTGTTTCAACATTTGTTCTGGCGTTCAGCTTTACGCCAAATGCATCTGCAACATAGCTTTGTGTTCCCAAAAAGCCTGCTGCAATAAGAACTAAATCGGCCTCAAGCTCAAACTCGCTGTCCTTTACAGGTACCATCATCATTCTGCCCGTTTTCTTGTCCTGCTTTGGTTCAAGCTTTACGCAGATAAGCTTTTTTAGGTTGCCCTTTGTATCCTTAACAAATTCCTTAACAGTTGTCTGGTACATTCGTGGGTCGCTACCGAACACCTCTATAGCCTCTTCTTGACCATAATCGGTTTTCAGCACTCTTGGCCACTCCGGCCATTGGTTGTTTTCTGCTCGCTTTTCAGGAAGCTTAGGCATCATTTCCAGCTGTACTACAGACGCACAGCCGTGGCGAATAGCCGTACCTACGCAGTCGTTGCCTGTATCACCGCCGCCAATAACAACAACCTTTTTGCCCTTGGCTGAAACATACTTACCGTTTGTAAGGTTAGAGTCCAACAAGCTCTTTGTTGTAGCAGCTAAAAAGTCTACTGCAAAAAATATACCCTTTGCTTCTCTGCCCGGTGCCTTAATATCTCTTGGATTTGACGCACCGCAGGCAAGAACTACAGCATCGTAATTCTTCAGGATTTCTTTAGCGTCGTAGTTTTCACCAACATTTGCATTTGTAACAAACCTGACGCCCTCCTCCTTCATAAGCCTTATTCTGCGTTCTATAACATGCTTTTCAAGCTTCATATTAGGAATACCGTACATAAGCAGTCCGCCTAAACGGTCGGCACGCTCAAAAACAGTTACATTGTGTCCACGCCTGTTCAGCATAAATGCTGCCGCAAGTCCGGAAGGACCTGAGCCTATAACAGCTATTCTTTTGTTTGTGCGAACCTTTGGCGGCTGCGGCTTAATATAGCCCTCCTTGTAGGCTGTTTCGATAATAGCAAGCTCGTTTGCCTTACAGGTAACAGGGTCGCCGTTTAATCCGCAGGTACAGGCCGCCTCGCACAATGCAGGACATACTCTGCCTGTAAACTCAGGGAAGCAGTTTGTTTTTTGCAGGCGGGCAAATGCCGCTTCGTAATTTCCCAAATATACAAGGTTGTTCCACTCCGGTATCAGGTTGTTAAGAGGGCAGCCGGAAACCATACCCTTTATCGGCTGACCTGCCTGACAGAACGGAACACCGCAGTCCATACATCTTGCCGCCTGCTGAGCACGCTGCTCAGCAGACAAAAAGTCGTGAAATTCGTTATAGTTTTTAATTCTGCTCTTTGGCGAAGAAGCATGACAGTTTACTCTTTCAAATTCCATAAATCCAGTTGGTTTTCCCATTTTCTTCTCCCCCTTACCTTCTTGTGTTAGCGTAGAACGCCTCTATTGTTGCCTGCTCGCTGCTTAAGCCCTTTTCTTCCATTTGTACAATGGTATTAAGCATACGCTTGTAGTCATATGGAATAATCTTCTTAAACTTAGGAACATAGTCATTAAAGCTTGCTAAAATATCCTTGCCTCGTTGCGAGCCTGTTGCTTCAACATGCTCCTGAATCATTTCCTTTAGCTCCAGAATATCGTATTTATTAGTTAATTCCTCAACAGAAACCATAGCCTTGTTAAGGTGCTTGTACAGCGTTGAATGCTCGTCAAGCACATATGCTATACCACCGCTCATACCGGCTGCAAAGTTTTTGCCTGTTGCACCCAGCACTGCAACTCTACCGCCTGTCATATATTCACAGCCATGGTCGCCTACGCCCTCTACAACAGCTATCGCACCGGAGTTACGCACGCAGAAACGCTCGCCGGCTACACCGTTAATAAACGCCTTACCGCTTGTAGCACCGTACAGTGCAACATTACCTATAATAATGTTGTCCTCTGCCTTAAACTTGGCGTCGCTTGGCGGATAAACTACCAGCTTACCGCCTGAGAGGCCCTTACCAAAGTAGTCGTTGCTGTCGCCTACAAGCTCAAGTGTAAGTCCCTTTGGAATAAAGGCACCAAATGACTGTCCGCCGCTGCCGTGGCACTTAATTGTAAATGTATCTTCATCAAGTGAGTTCTTGTACAGTCTTGTAATTTCTGCACCGAATATTGTACCCAGTGTACGGTCGGTGTTGGTTACATTAATATCAAGTGTTGTACTTCTCTTATCCCTTAAAGCCGAACCCAGCTTTCTTAGAATAACCTTTTCATCTATTGTCTTTTCAAGCTCAAAGTCAAATACCTTTTTCTCGTTATAGCCTGCAACCTTAACATTTGCAAATTCTGTTGATAAAATCTTGCTCATATCCAGGCTGTTGGCACGGTTGTAAGGAACTTCCTTTTGCTTTAGCAAATCTGTTCTGCCTATAAGCTCGTCTACTGTGCGGATACCCAGCTTAGCCATATATTCACGAAGCTCCTGTGCAACAAACTTCATAAAGTTTATTACATATTCCGGCTTACCCTTAAATCTCTTTCTAAGCTCAGGGTTCTGTGTAGCTATACCAACAGGGCAAGTATCCAAATTACAAACACGCATCATAACACAGCCCATTGTAATAAGCGGTGTTGTAGCAAAGCCGTATTCCTCGGCACCCAAAAGTGCAGCCACAAGAACATCTTTACCTGTAAGCAGCTTACCGTCTGTTTCAAGAATAACCTTGTCACGCAGGTCATTCATAATCAATGTCTGGTGTGTTTCTGCAACACCAAGCTCCCATGGCAGACCGGCATTGTAAATGGAGTTTCTAGGTGCGGCACCGGTACCGCCGTCATAAGCTGATACCAAAATTACCTGTGCGCCTGCCTTGGCAACACCTGCGGCAATAGTACCAACGCCTGCCTCTGAAACAAGCTTTACAGAAATTCTTGCTTTCATATTGGCATTTTTAAGGTCGTAAATAAGCTGTGCTAAGTCCTCAATAGAGTAAATATCGTGGTGAGGCGGCGGAGAAATCAATCCAACGCCCGGTGTTGAGTGACGACACTTTGCAACCCACGGGTAAACCTTGCCCGCCGGAAGCTGTCCGCCCTCGCCCGGCTTAGCACCCTGTGCCATTTTAATCTGTATTTCCTGTGCACTTACAAGATATTCGCTTGTTACGCCAAATCTGCCTGAAGCAACCTGCTTAATAGCGGAGCAACGGTTAAGTCCGTCTTTGCCTATTGTTAAACGCTCAGGTGACTCGCCACCCTCACCGGAGTTGCTCTTGCCGTGAATAGTATTCATAGCAATAGCCATACACTCGTGAGCCTCTTGTGAAATAGAGCCGTAGGACATAGCACCTGTTTTAAATCTTCTTACAATGCTTTCAACAGGCTCAACCTCGTCTATAGAAATTCCGCCGTCCTCAGGGTAGTTAAAGTCAAGCAAGCCTCTAAGCTTAATTGCCTTTGTTTCATCGTTAATCAGCTTTGAATACTCCTTGTATTCCTCGTAGTTGCCTGTTCTTGTTGCCTCCTGCAGCAGGTGAATTGTAGCCGGAGTATACAAATGCTCCTCCTGACCGCTTCTTTCCTTATGATTACCTATTGAATTAAGTGTATCGTCAACTGCAAGTCCCAATGGGTCAAATGCTTCTGAATGGCAGTAGTCAACATCCTTTTGAATATCCTCTATGCTAATACCCTCTACTCGGCTTACTGTGCCGGGGAAATATTTGTCGATAACATCAGAGTTAAGACCGATAGCCTCAAATATCTGTGAGCCTTGGTACGACTGAATTGTTGATATACCCATTTTAGACGCAATTTTAACAATGCCGTGAAGAACAGCGTCATTATAATCGTCTATAGCCGCATATGTGTCCTTTTGCAGCATACCCTCGGCAACAGCGTGCTTAATAGCGTCGTGTGCAAGGTATGGGTTAATAGCAGAAGCACCGTAGCCAAGCAGTGTGGCAAAGTGGTGTATCTCTCTTGGCTCGCCTGATTCAAGAATAAGCGACATAGAATTTCTTTTCTTTGTCTGTACTAGGTGACTGTTAAGTGCTGCTACTGCCAAAAGTGACGGAATAGCAACATGGTTTTCGTCAACGCCACGGTCAGACAAAATAATGATATTGGCACCCTTTCTGTATGCTCTGTCAACCTCTACCAACAAATGCTGCACAGCCTTGGCAAGGTTGGTATTTTTATAGTAAAGAATAGGAACAATTTCAACTCTGAAGCCAGGTTTGTTCATATTTTTAATTTTCAAAACATCTATACTTGTTAATATAGGGTTTTCTATCTGTAAAACATTGCAGTTTTCAGGGGCGTCCTTCAGCAGGTTACCCTCCCTGCCCAAAAACATAGTTGTAGATGTAACTATTTCCTCACGAATAGCGTCTATCGGCGGGTTTGTAACCTGTGCAAACAGCTGCTTAAAGTAGTCAAACAGCGGCTGGTGCTCCTTTGAAAGTACAGCTAACGGGCTGTCGGTACCCATTGCGGAAACTGTTTCGGCACTTGTTTGAGCCATATTCAAAACCATTGTTGAAATCTGCTCGTAATTGTAGCCGAACGCCTTTTCCAGCTTTGCAAGCTGCTCCTTTGAGTATTCCTGTACCTTTTGGTTTGGAATTTTTAAATCTCTTAGGTGAACAAGCTTAGAATCAAGCCACTCGCCATACGGCTTCTGCTGTGCATAATAAAGCTTTAGGTCGTCGTCCTTTATAACCTTACCCTTTACTGTATCTATAAGCAGCATTCTGCCCGGACGCAGTCGCTCTTTCTTTATTACCTTGCTGTTTGGTACATCTATAGCACCTACCTCAGAGGCAAGAATTACATTGTCATCGTCTGTAATGTAGTATCTTGACGGACGAAGACCGTTACGGTCAAGCACCGCACCCATAATGTCACCGTCTGAGAACACAATAGAGGCAGGACCGTCCCACGGCTCCATCAGAGTTGCATAGTAATGATAGAAGTCCTTTTTATCCTGCGGCATAGCCTTGTTGTTTGCCCACGGCTCAGGAATGGCAATCATTACAGCCAGCGGCAACGGAATACCGTTCATAACCATAAACTCAAGTGTATTGTCAAGCATTGCAGAGTCCGAACCGCTAGGGTTTACCACAGGGAAAACCTTAATCAAATCATCGTCGCTTAATGTATTTGATGTCATATTTTCCTCACGGGCAAGCATTTTATCTGCATTGCCACGAATGGTATTAATTTCACCGTTGTGAACAATAAAGCGGTTAGGGTGTGCTCTGTGCCAGCTTGGGTTTGTGTTAGTTGAGAATCTTGAGTGCACCGTAGCAATAGCAGACTCGTAGTCAGGGTTCTGCAAGTCGGCATAGAAGCTGCGCAGCTCTTTAACCAAGAACATACCCTTGTATACTATAGTACGGCTGCTTAGGCTTACTACATAAGTATCGTCATTAGACTGTTCAAACACACGCCTTGCAACATACAGCATACGGTCGAAAGGAAGGCCCTTTTCAACATTTGCCGGCTTTTTAACAAAGCCCTGCATAATACAAGGCATTTTGTCAAATGCTCTTTTGCCAAGTACATTTGGGTGCGTAGCAACTGTACGCCAGCCGATAAACTCCATGCCCTCTTTTTCTACAATAAGCTCAAACATCTTCATAGCCTGATGTCTTGGAAGCTCTTCTGTAGGGAAGAAGAACATACCCACACCGTACTCTCTTTCGCCGCCAATGTTATAGTTTAGCGACTGAGCTATTTTTGAGAAAAATTTGTGAGAAATCTGAACCATAATACCTACGCCGTCGCCTGTTTTGCCGTCAGCGTCTTTACCGGCACGGTGCTCCAAATTTTCTACTATTTTCAGTGCAGCCTCAACTGTTGCGTGGGTTTTTATACCCTTCATATTACAGACAGCACCTATACCGCAGTTGTCGTGCTCAAAACGAGCGTCGTACAGTGTGTCTTTTGTTTGCTGCTTTGGAAAAACCTCCATATTCTGCATTAATATCTTCCTTTCTGTAAGGTTAAGTGAATTGCACCCTTTAATATATGAAATGCAAATTTTTTATATCAATGTTACGAGCCTAATATAACACTTTTATTTAATTATGTAAAGCTGCAAATAGTGCAAATGCAAGCAAATTTTGCATTTTTGTTGTGCTGTAGCACACAAGCATAAGGTTCTTATATGAATTATTTTATATAGGCGGTTTCATTCAAAGCCTACATTAGCGGTAGGTATTGAGTAATTTATATAAAAAATAATAAAGATGAAATATTTATCCCTTAAAATTGCAAAAAATCAACCTCACTGTCTATTATACAGACTTATTTGCAGCTTTTCAAGTCATAATTGCAAGAAGCGAGTTAGTGCAATTGCATAAAATTTAAAAAATAATTATTTTTTTGATTTTCGCAAAGCCTTAGCTTACTCAGCCTCCGGTTTGTTTATTTTTGCTTAAGTCACTGTTTAAGCTGTTTTTTATTAAATTATATGTTATCCTAAACTAACATCTAAAGCTTCAGGTCAAGGGCAAAAATTCAAGGCTTGCATAATTGCAATATGCAAACTGCAAAATAAAAAAAATCAGCCATACTAAGAGCCTACCGCCCTTAATACGGCTGTTATTTATATAAACAGATACTAATGTATTATTTAATTTTGACCAAAAAGTATTACGCTTAATATAAAGCACAGCTTATACATTGAATCTAAACAAAACAACATCGCCGTCCTGCATAACATATTCCTTGCCCTCACTGCGAACAAGACCTTTTTCTTTAGCAGCTGTCATAGAACCACACTTTACAAGGTCATCAAAGGAAATAACCTCGGCTCTGATAAAGCCACGCTCAAAGTCGGTGTGGATTTTACCTGCCGCCTGCGGAGCCTTTGTACCCTTTGTAATAGTCCAGGCTCTAACCTCCTGCTTGCCGGCTGTAAGGTAGGATATAAGCCCCAATAGGTCATAGCAGGCTGTAATAAGTCTGTCAAGGCCGGACTGTGTAAGACCTATGTCGTTAAGGAACATATCACGCTCCTCCTTTTCCATATCTACCAGCTGCTCCTCCAGCTCGGCACAAATAGGAAGTACGGCGGCGTGCTCGCTGTCGGCTATTGCTTTAACCTGCTTATAGTATTCATTATTTTCAATGCCGTTTGCAAAGTCTGTGTCGCTTACATTGGCTGCGTATATAATAGGCTTGTTTGTCAAAAGTGCAACTGAATTTAACAGGGCTTTTTCATCGTCGTTACATTCAACGCTTCTTGCTGACCTTCCCTCTTCAAGGGCGGCCTTTACTCTTTCAAAAAACTCCAAGTCAACAGCATATTTTTTGTCAGCCTTTATAAGCTTTTTAGTTTTGTCTATTCTTCTTTCAATCATTTCAAGGTCAGACAAAACAAGCTCTAAATTAATAGTTTCAATATCTCTTGCAGGATCAACCGAACCGTCTACATGAATAATGTCGTCATTATCAAAGCAACGCACAACATGAACAACGGCGTCTACCTCACGAATATTTGACAGGAATTTATTTCCGAGTCCCTCACCCTTAGAAGCACCCTTTACCAAACCGGCAATATCAACAAACTCTATTGTAGCAGGCGTAAACTTATCGGGGTCATACATTTCTGCCAGCTTGTCCAGTCTTTTATCCGGTACAGAAACCACTCCCACATTTGGCTCTATGGTACAAAACGGATAGTTAGCGGACTGAGCACCGGCGTTTGTTATTGCGTTAAACAGTGTACTTTTGCCTACATTTGGCAAACCTACCATTCCAAGCTTCATTTATTTCAAATCCTTTCTGTGATACAATCATCTAACTACCTATTATATCAAACAATATAATTAATAGCAACCTACAGTAACGGATATTGTAATTCTATTTTCTGCGTTGTAAATAGATATACCCTTTTTAGGTAAAGAATAATCACAAAAGCCGACACAAAAGCCCTGAAAAGCAATGTTGTTTACCGTAATTCAGCATATTAACAAGCCCTTACGCAAATAGAGTATGTCAGTATGCTGTATTTGTTTGTACTGTATTGTGCAGTTTAAACGAATTGATAAAAATATAACAAATACACTGGATTTTCAAAAAGCTTTGTAGTACAATATGGTTACAGTAAGTAAGTTATTTTTTTAACATACTTTTTGTTCTTAAAATTTGAATATTTTGTCTTAATATAAATTCCATTAAACAAAAGGCAGTCGTACCGGCCCGGGTGCGGCTGCCCTTTGTTTGTAAAATTACAGATTATTCAATGCTTTTTTAGTTAATGGCAGTTAATTTTTTGCTTTGTATTGACAAAGCTGTTGGTTAAATATAGAATATAAGTATTATTTTTAGGCTGTGAAAAAATCAGCACAGCTCTATTTACAGGAGGTATTTTTGTGAACAATAAGCCGGGTATAAAAGAAAGAATTTCAGACGGAACCTATGCGGCAATAGGTGTTATTGCAATAGCTTTGGTTATTGCTGCAATCGTATTGCTCTTTGTGACAAGTGCAAATTCTGAAAAGAGTAACGGTACAGAAGCAGGCAGTACATCTGCAACTCAAGTGAGCAATGACAGCAGCTCCTCTGACAGTTCAAGCAGTGACAGCAGCTCCTCTGACAGTTCAAGCAGTGACAGCGACAACGCAAGCAAGAGCGATGACGAGCTTGCACTTGACGCAGCTAACGCCTACTGTGCAGAGAGAGTTAAAAAGCACGACACAATATCCGACATTACATACAATGACAAATTTACAGAAACAAACGGAGTATATCAGTTCGAGTTTACTGTTAAGTATTCAAACGATTCCGGCGAGAAAAAGGCAGAGGTTACAGTTGAAAAGGACGAAAACGGCAAGTATGCGGGCAAGCATCTTACAATTATATCTGACGACGAATAAGCAGTATGTAATTCTTTGAAGGCTACAGAAAAAATGAACAGATTTAAAAGGTTCACGGCTTTTAGCAGGCCGTGAACCTTTTTCTTTCGTTAGTATAATAACCGTATTTTGTTACCGTCTGTTTTGATTTGCACAGGGGGGACATTTTGAAGCTGCGGCAAGGCGTTTTTCTGTTATTTTTCAAAGTGGGATAAATTAATCTTTTTACGCCTGGTGGTTACTATCATAAATAATGATGAGCTAAGCATTAAGCACACTACAAGGGCCGCTTTTTCGTGAATTAAATTGCTGAAAAGCGTTCCTGCTGCGGCACCGGTAAAAAATGCAGTGTTTATTGCTGTGTAACGCAAAAAATGCGTAAAGTGCTCCTTTTCTTTAGTGGAAAAATATTTACGGAGCCTTTCGGCAGAGCTTCGCAGATTGCCCGTACACATTGTGCAGGCATATGGTGTGTTGTAAATTGCCCTAAAGCTTTGCACCTGTATGGCACTTAAAAAGGATACCACAAGCGTAACTATTATGTTAGGCACCCATGGCGGCATACAGCCTACCAAAATAAGCAGCAGTATTTCGGTAGCTATGGTTATAACCTCAATGGTAACTACCCTGTTTCGGGTAATTTTGGTATTAAGGTAGTCGGTAATAAACACACCTACAAAATAAGCCGCTATAGGTACGGCGTACATCAGGCAGGTTAAAAAGTTGCCCTCTGTTAGGTTTATTCCCATAAATATTATGTTGCCTGTTTGTGCAAAAGCAAATACTCCGCCACGGGTAATGTATGTATATGCGTCAATGAATCCTCCCGACGCCGCCATAATTAAGCCTATATGCAGTGTTTTGTGCGGGGGTGTCATAGCCTTTTGCTTTTTATTCACAGTATCACCTCATATAACCCAAAATTTACAGTTTACAAAGTGCATTTCTCTATATCGGCTTTACAGTCGGTATGAAATGCAGATAATCAGTCTTTATACTTTAAGTCTTCTACAGTCCAGTCGTTTAGCACTCTGCACATAGTTTTACCCTCAGCCTTTGCACCGTGAAGGTCGTGGTCAAGGTAGTTTCCGCATTCTTCCTTTTTATCTCCCGGAATTTCACCCTCATAATCTCTAATAAACTCAAAGGTTTCCTTTACAAGGTCTATTACCTGCTGTGGCTTTAGGCTGTCTCTTACAATTAAATAACAGCCCGTTCTGCAGCCCATAGGTCCAAAGTAGATTATGCTGTCGGCATAAGGGCTGTTGCGTACATATGTGGCAAACAGATGCTCTACGGTATGCAGTGCGCCTGTTTCCAAATAATTGCCGTTGTTTGGCTTACGCATACGAATGTCATAGGTAACGATGTCACCGTCTATTCTTGATGTATAAATGCCCTCTGTAAGGGTGTCGTGGTTAATAGTAAAGCTTGCAATTTTTTTCATACTTAATTCTCCTCTACTTTCTTCAAAGCATCAGCTTTTTCATCTCGTTTTTTATTGTATATAAACATAAGCACAGCCATTAGGCAAATTATTGCGTAGCCAACCCAGCTTAACCGGTCGGGAATTTGACCAAACACAACAAAGCCTATTGCGGCGGTGAAAATGATTTGCGAATAGTCATAAACCGAAACATCCTTTGCCGGTGCATAGCAGTATGCAGAGGTTATGGTAAACTGACCTCCGGCGGCACTTAGTCCTGCCAAAATAAGCATAGCCAGCTGTACAAGCGACATCGGTGTGAAATCTAAAATTAAAAGCGGCAGAGTCACCAAGCACGAAAAGCCGGAGAAAAAGCACACAATAATCGGCCCTTTTACTCCCCTCTGCCCTAACATTCTAACAAATGTGTATGCCAATCCGGCACACATACCGCCGCACAGGGCAAGCAGTGCCGGAATAGTTGAAACATTTGAAAAGCTTGGTTTAACAACACACATAGCACCCACTAACGCACCTGTTACAATAAGCATTTGCACCGGCTTTATTTTTTCTTTTAAAAGAAAAATACTGAAAACAATGGCAAAAAACGGCGACATCTTGTTAAGAATAGAGGCGTCTGCCAAATCTAGGTGGTCAAGTGCGTAAAAGTTACACAATATACCCAGCGTGCCGAACAGTGACCTTAAAAAAAGCGGCCCAAAGGCTTTCTTTGGCAGTTTTAAGCTGGTATGATTTTTTATCAATATTGCACCGGCAAAGAAAAAGGCCACAAAATTTCTGAAAAAGCTTTTTTGTACAGAGGGCAGGTCGCCTGCCAGCCTTACAAACATCATCATCAGTGCAAAGAAAAATGCCGACAGAATAATTAAAATTATTCCCTTATTCAGCGGTTTCATATTTTTCCAACTACTCATTGCGTAACGCCCTCTTTTATTAAACTAATATACATTATATCACACCTTTTGCCTGAATTCCAGTTTGAGGCATACCACCAAGCAAAACTAATCCATATTTAAGCAAAGGACATTTTTTGAGCATAATTGCAACGCAAAAGGCTGAAAATGTACCCGCATTTCCAGCCTTTGTTTAACAATATTATACCTCAACCACTGTTTTTTTACTGCACACTGTTTCTCCGTCAATGTCAGTAATGTATGAGGCCTTTTTTAACAGCTCTTCGTTTTTCTTATCAACAGTTATTACTGTAAGAATAAATCCCTTGCCCGCATTCTGGGCTGATGTATTTTTATAATATGTATACCTAAGTGATGTCATACCTTCCGCAACAACAATTTTATCAATATTTACATAATCATTTGCATTTTCAAGCGGCAATAAGCATAGGAACAGAGAGTTGTCTTTGAAAAATGCGTCATCATAGTTTTTCCCGGCAGAAAGCAACTCATGCACATCGTTTTGCGTATTCTTTCCAACCGACAACTGGTCAAACATATCCTCCCACTCGTTTACGCTTGTTATAGGCATCATCTGATGTGTATAAAAATCGTTTACAGATTGCTGTATATTGTCGTAATCCTCCTCCGGAATATTAAATTTACAGTAGGTTTTATTATCGGAAGTGTCGGAGGTATAAATGTTATTTAATGAAAAATAATACTGGTCTGCTTTGAATTCCAGGTTTTTACAGGCAATGGAATTTACGGTAATTAAAGACACCACACTTATAATTATGGCTATTACCTTGGTTTGAATAGTCAAGTGTGTAAGAATACACAGAAGCAAATCACAAACTAACAGTATAAATACAAAAACATAAAATAAAATATTTGAAGCATTAAAAAATAATATAACAGAGAAAATTATTATTGCCGATGACATCAAAAGCAGTATGGCTGCTGTCGGCTTTTCAAAGTCTATGTCAAACTTTCGTACGATGAAAAAAACAGCCAACATTGCGGCTATAAATATTAATAACGATAGCTGTAAATATCCTTCTTTGTATAATTCATCATAATTATACATTCGCAACAGCTTTAAAAAAGTTATTAATCCCAAACTGCCACAGACAAAGCATGTAACAACATTTATTACAACTGAAAAATTGTTTCTTTCCTCCGGAAATTCATAATTATTAAAAGTATTATTCAAGTCTATGCCACCTTCATATTATTTTTCCTAATATCTGGTTATATTTAACTACTCCAAAATATCTGCTGTCATTACTATTCTCAAAATTATCTCCTACAACATAAAACTCATCTTCAGCTAATTCAATAATTTTTTCATCTACCTCGGATGTATAATATGTTTTTATACCGTTAATATATAAATAGCCTTTCTTTTGTTCTACAGAATCATGTGGCACGGCAACTATTCTTTTTATGCAATCCTTATTGTCAAGTGTAAATACAATAACATCGTCTCTTTCAACACTTTTATTATACTGCATTATAACTAATTGACCACTGTTATATGTTGGTGCCATAGATTGCCCTGAAATTATAATCAATTTAAAATTTGTGGTTAGTATTAAACCTATAACTATAATAAAGGCAATACAAATAAAAGGAATATATTTTAGATTCTTATACATCTTGTTGCACATTTTTCTATATCCTTATCATGAGTAACTACTACAACAGTTTTTCCGCTTTCGTTTAGTGATTTTAGCAGTGAAAGTATAACATCTCTGTTTTCTACATCTAAGCTGCCGGTAGGTTCATCTGCCAAAATCAGCTCAGAGGGCTTTAGCATAATCCTTGCAACAGCAACTCTTTGTTGTTCACCTCCGCTTAATTGAAAAACTTTTTTATTTTCATAGTTTTCAAGACCAACCGACTTAAGGGCCTCATTTATTTTTTGCTTTTTCTGCTCTTTGCTTAACTTTAGATACTTTGTGCCTACCTCTAAATTTTTTATAACAGTTTCATCCTCTATTAACCCATAGTTCTGAAACAGATAAGAAATGTGATATCTTAAAAGCTTATTGCCCTCTTTTGATTGAAAAAATGGGTTTTTTATACCACAAATTTCAACATCACCGCTGTCAGCCTTATCCAACAAACCAATAATATTTAACAAGGTAGATTTGCCTGCACCGCTTTTACCGGTTATAATAACAAATTCCCCTTTTTCAATTTCTAAGGAGTAATCATTAAATATTACATTTGAACCATAACTCTTTGATATATTTGACAATTTAACAATACTCAAGTTTATTCCCCTTTCAGAACACTTAAAATATTTTTTTGGTTTACTCGTTTTTCGGTTATAAAAAATACGACTAAATCTAAAATGATTATAAGCAGAAGACATATTGGCTCTATTATCATACTAAAGTATGTTTTCATAATAATACAAGCCACAGTCAAAAATAAAATAATACCTATCAATAAAATAATATACCTTTTATAGATGTCAAAGAAAGACACACCGCACAGCTTTTCTATTGCAATTTTTTCCTTGTTATTTTCTATATAAATTTTTGCCATAAAAATTGACAGGATAACAGAAGAAATTAAATAAACCATAGAAAAAGCTAACTGATAAACAAAATCCTGCACATATGTACTTATTACATTAGAAAATGTATTTTCAACAAAAGGTGTTTCTAATACAACATCCTCAATTCCTGCCTGTTTCAGGTATGGCAACAATTCTGAGTAAGGGTCATCTGTATTGACCTTTAAAAGATAAAACTGGTTTGACATACCCGGAAGCATTTCTTCTGTCATTATTTCAGAATCGTAGATAACAATATCGGGGTTATCCAAATGTCCCAGTGTTGTTTGACCGGTCATGGCATTAAAGCTGTTTATGGTTTCATTTTCTTTATAAACAATCATATGCAGGTCATTAATATTGGCAGTACCAAAGTACATCTCCAAAAGGCCATTATACTCGTCGTATAAACCTTCTTGAGTGTACCCTCTGCTTTCAGAAACCAATATATTAAGCTTTCCGTCAACAAAATCCTTTTCAGATATTAGGGTACCGTCAGCTTTATGTATTGGATTTACCGACAGATAATTCTTGTCTATTATTATTTTTTTTTGCCCGCTGTATTCTGCAAATGAGCTTACTCCGTCCGGCGCAGTTTGATAATTCGTACTGTTAATGTATATACCGTCAAACTTGTCAACAGTAATATCATAAAACTTATTAAATTTGGGTTCATACTCATAATATACATCTTCGTTATCCAAATCTACCTTTTGTGTGTAAAGGTTGGTAACAACTCTGTTGCTAATAACAGATGAAATGTTTTTTGATTGAACAAACAGGGAATATGAGTTATTAATAAGCTGAAAGCATATAGACAGGTTTATAACAAGCATAATCAAAAACGCAATTTTAGAAATAAGCGATACTATAAAAATTGCTTTCTTTTTACTTTTTCCCTTCAGGTACAAACCGTAATTATTGCTGGTTTTCACTACAATAACGACCGTAACTAGGAAAATGGCAAGTATGCCGACAAAAGACAGCAGTATATCCCTAACAGAGAACATAAAATATGAAGTAAAAGTATTTTTATATAGAACGCTTACCAATAAAAAGTTTACAAATTCTATAATAAACAGCAGTACGCCAAATACAGTAAAGTTCCTTTTTAATTCCTCTGCAATAACATCCTTTGCCGTATAACCGTTCATCCTTTTTACAGCGTACTTTCTGCCCTGTGACAAAAGGTAGAAAATTATACTAAGACACATAAGAACAAACAACAGCAAGTACGGCTGCTGCATATCGTTCATGCTTTGTGCAAAGCCACTGTCTGTCAGCTCAACTAACAGTCCCAATTCTTTTAAGGCTTCCATTACAGTATAAACATCGTCAGACGAAGTGTAAAAAACACAGCTTTTAAGCACGTATTTCTCTATATAACTGAAATCCTCAATTGTAACATCACAGGCGGCAGAGGATATTCCCATGGGATAAACCTCAAAGTTTTTTACTGTAGATAGTGTTGAAAAGCACTGATTAGGGGATAAAATCTTTCCGTTATTTTTTAAATCCAATTTCTGAAAAAAATCATCCTTGTTGTTGGTTTTATACAGTATATATGAGGTTTTTTCTGATGAAAAGTCTGTTGCTCTATACATTAAATCGGCATTTATGCTTGCCATTTTTTCCTCTAAAAGCTTTATATAGTCCTTATTTGTATAATTCCCACGAAGCTGCTTTACGCTTATTTCCTTTAATCCCTCATAAGGAAGCATTTCGCAATAGTTAGAATAATTAAAAAATGTAATTATTGATAACATGGTAAAAAACACTACAAACAATAAACACATTATTTTTTTCACAGTAACACCACCATTTCTTAATAAAAAAGGTTGTCCTACAAAAGTGGGGCAACCTTCTTATAATTATTTGTACTTTTTTAGACCGAATATTTGTTACAATTCCCTCACACAGTGCCGTCAGTGTAACATATTATTTAATCAAAGTCAATATATTTACATTATATTTGTGCTTATTTTTTCTATACTGCAAATAGCTGTGAGCTGTCTGAGAAAAAATCAAAAAGTCCTTAAAGCCAAAGCTTAGGATTAAAAAACAGCCTGCTAAATACTTTTAATAATAGTTGTGCAAGCCAAACCGTCTAAATAAAAAAAGCCAAGATTCTGTGTTTTAGAATCTTGACTCGTTGTCTTTTTTTATTCCCACTTTTCGGTAGGGTACACCGCTTTTTGGATATATGTAATAGCTCTGTTATTACATATACTCAAAAATAAAAATGGTGCTGGTGACCGGACTTGAACCGGTACGGTATTAACTACCGAGGGATTTTAAGTTTAGGTATTTGCAACGGTAAATACTTAAATTTAGAAAATTGACTTTTCAAGTGTATCTAAGCATCTTAATTTCGATTTATAGTAAACATGGCCATATAAATTTGCCGTTGTTGCAAAAGAGGAATGACCAAGCCATTCTTGCACAATTTTCATTGATATATCGTTATTAATTAAAATTGATGCACAGGAATGTCTGAGGTCATGAAAGCGAATGTGGGGTAAATTACATTGCTTTAGAATATTTTTAAAGTTGTAGGTTAATCTGTCAGGCTTAACAAAGCTTTTACAACCTATTGTAAACACAAAATCGTCAGGTTGTGTATCTTTTGTTATTAATGACTTCAAATAATTAGAAAAGTTTTCACCAAACGGTAAGGTGCGGTTGCTGCTACTGCTTTTTAATTTTAGACTATAAATATATATCGGCTTTCCACTTTCATTGCCCTTTGTCTTGACAATTTTACCATTGACTGTAAGAGTGTTGGTTGTGAAATCAACATCTGAAAATTTCAATGCACATACCTCGGAGCGCCTTAAGCCAAATTGCAGTGCAAGTAATATAGCTGTTAAATATTGTGGATATTTATTCTTAACACAGTATATTAATTTTTTAGCATCTTCTTCGGAGTAGTAATGTGCCTTGTACTTTTCAGCTTTGGGCTTGTCAATTTTGTCTGCCGGGTTATCAATACGATAGCCTCTTTTATACAGCCAGCGGCAAAACTTGTAAATCAAAACATGGTAATGCCTAACGGTGTTTTCTGTAACGGGGGATTTTTCCCGAATATAGTTATAATAATCCTCAATCATCTCGGGCGTAAGTTCGTTTGTATGTATGCAATACATATCAAAATATTCTGCAATTTTTATTCCATACTTCATGTAGCTGTCATATGACGTTGGCTGCACTGTATGTTTAGTCCGCTGAATATATTTTACTAACGACTTACCAAATAGTTCAGAACTCCAATTATATGTTTCCAACGAAACTCCCCCTAACATCATAACTCATTAATAATATAACATTTATCGAATTTTGTAAAATAGAAAATGTTAATATAACAAAATGCAGAGATTTTTAATTCTGTGTGTTGTTATATTAATGTCATTTTGCTGGGACAAATTGTCCCGGCTTTTTTATTAAGGAGGTTGAAAATGTTAAATAAAAATAATGCAAAAAGCCCTATACTTAGTAACAAGGAAGATTTGAAACTTCGTATAGACAATATTAATAAGATATTTATGACTAATCCAAAGGAATATCTTGAATTGATAAAATTTCAAAGCAAGTTTTATCGATACAGTCCCAGAAATACAAAACTCATCTACTCACAAAACCCGAAAGCTGCATTCATTGCTTCATTTAAGCGTTGGATGGATTTAGGCTATACAGTTTTAAAGGGCGAAAAGGGAATAAAAATCTTAGTACCTATTATGAGCAAATTTATACAACTTGAAAATGGTGATGTTATTAAATACAGTTCAGCAACAAAAGAACAACAGAAACTTGCAAACTCGGGGCAAATACCAATAATAATGAAACAAAATTTTAAGGTTGGCAATGTGTTTGACATTATGCAAACAAATTGTCCTAAATCTGATTACCCAAAATTTCTTATTGGTTATCCCTCTATTGAACATGAAAAGCTGTATCAGGCAGTAAAGATGTATGCCGAAGAAAAGTTACACTGCCCTATTAATGAAGAAAATTTTAATTCACTGTCATATCGTGGAAATTATAATATCGAGAATCATTCAATAAAATATAACTCTGTGCTTGACAGTACGCAAAAATTATCAACAACAATACATGAGATTTCGCATTCTATTTTACATGCCGGTATTAGTATTGGTACTGACAAAATAATAGAACAAGTCGAACTTGAAGCGGATTCTTTGTCACTAATGATGCACGAACAATTAGGTATTGAACCAACACCTGCAATGCAACACCATTTGTTAAGCCAGTATAGTTGCCTAAAGGAATCAAAATATGCGGATAAAATAATTGAATCTCTTGATTTTGTAACAAATAAGTATCATGAGATTGCGAACGATTTCGCTGAATCAATAAACAAATATATTCAACAGTAAAACACAATTCAACAATCGCTGGATGTACAAACTCAAAGCAATTTAGAACAAGAAAATGTAAATGAAATTCTAAATATGGATATGAATATTGAAATGTAGTTGGGACAAATTGTCCCAGCCAAATATAAATTAAGGAGAGATAAGTTATGAAAATAATTGCAGTTGCAAATCAAAAAGGTGGCGTAGGTAAAACAACAACAGTAATAAATATCTCTGTTGGTTTAGCTGACAAGGGCAAAAAGATTTTAGTTGTTGACCTTGACCCACAAAATCATTTATCAAGATTTATGGGCTATAAAACTGACGGTAAGGCAACGGTAAGCGAACTGATTCATCAGGAAGTATCACAAATTCGATTGTGCGATTTTGATGATTTTATCAGGCATAGCAATTACAGTGTAGATTATATTCCTTGTAACAATATGTTGTCCGGTGCAGTTTCAATTTTAGGAATGGACAGCGACAGCACATCGGTTTTAAAGCGTATATTTAATAATGATTATTTTTCTGCGTATGACTACATAATTTTAGACTGTTCACCGTCGCTTGACTTAATTGTTACAAATGCACTGACAGCATGTGATAAATTGTTGATTCCGTTGCAATCAGAGCTTTGGGCGTTTGAAGGTGTTGACCAAATGTTAAACATATTTGCACGAATCAAAGGTAATAAAATACAGCAGCACTTGCTTGGTATCTTGCTTACTATGTACAGAAAAAATACAAGTATGAGTAAATCTGTTTTACAAGCAGCTAAAGACAGCTATGGAGAGTATGTGTTTGATTCTCCAATATCTCTTAGAGCAGAAGTTAGCAACAGTGCTGCCCTAAAGTCAGTTCCAATATCTAATGCAAAGAGTGATGTTGGTAAAGAATATATGCAAGTAGTTAATTACATCTTAAGAATGGAGTGAAAATAATAATGGGTTTATTTAACATAACTAAACAGACTATACCAACAGCTGAGGAACAGTACGGTAAGATGTTTGGCACTAATGATGATGATGCCAAAGACAAAATTATTGAAGTTGACATAACACTGCTTGATGATATTAAAGACCAACCGTTTGCATTTCGTAAAGAAAAAGCAGAACAGCTTGTTGATTCCGTGAAACAAGTTGGCGTTTTAGAGCCTATTTTATGTAGGCACAAAAAGAATGGCCGGTACGATATTATTGCCGGAAGACATAGAAAAGCGGCAGCGGAGCTTGCAGGATTAAAAACAGTGCCAGTTATCGTAAAGGATGTATCAGTTGATGTAGCAAAATTTATTTTGCTGTCAACGAATACCGACAGAAATAATGATTATTCATATTCAGAACTTGCGTTTGCATATAAAGAGCAAATGGAACTTCTTGAGAAGTTGGGCAGCAATTCAGTTACATCACAGATTGCAGAAAAGCACAACACAAACCGTAAACAAATTTACAGATATATTCGACTTACATACCTTAGTAAACAGCTACTTAAGCTTGTTGACAATGGTCAAATTCCATTTACAGTTGCAGTTGATTTATCGTATTTTTCTCCCGAAAACCAAAATGAGATTTTTAGATATTTGCTTAATCACAACGAAAAAGTAACGATAAAGCAGGGAAAAAAATTAAAAGATTTTTCTAACGACGGTTCGACATTAACTCAGGATGTTTTACAAAGTATTTTTAATAATGAATTAATACTCGATGAACCGCTTGAGAAAAAAATTAAGCAGCCTGTTGATGCTGATGCTGAAAGCCAAAACCAAGGCAGTAATAATTCTATTGATGAAAAACCTATCAAAGGGCAAAATTTATTATCGCAAGACATCTGCTGTGAAATTATTCTGAGTATATATAATCAAAAAGACATTTGCGAATATTATGTATTTAATATGCCAACGCAAAACAAAGCCATGCGACATTTAGCAACAATACCTATTATTGTGAAATACAAAGATATGAAAATAAGGAACGCTGTAAAAGGGCTATTAGTCACAGCTAACAATGGCGAGGAGTGCCTGCTATCATATCAAAAAATCGACTTAGAAATAAGGCAAATGCTTTGTGACAATCTTTTTGATAGGACTGCATTTGCAAAGGTTTTATCAGATAAAATAAGCACTATAAAAAATTAGTTGGGACAATTTGTCCCATTAAGGAGGAATATATAAATGTGTAACAACAATAAAAAAAGGCCTGATAAGGCCTTACTTACAAATGTCGATGAAGTGACCAACGACAATGCTGTTGTTGGCTATTATAACGATAAGTTCATCATTTATGATTTTGTCGCAGGCGAACTTTGCTACCAGTGTGGAGCTAACTGCGAAAGTGAAAAGCTCTTCCCTATTGGTGAGTTAATGTTAGGAGAACTCACCCCTATAACTGAATTATCTAAAGCTGAGCAAGAACAAATCAATAAATTATATCCTAAAGAGGCTATAGATGAAATAATAACATGCTTTTAGCTTATAAGGCGGGCAAGCACACATAAAAGCTTATCTCTCTGCTTGTCCGCATTTTTTTTACATACACGGGGCAGACATTACAGCTCTACTAATGACCTTTATTTAAACCTCAGTGTCTGCCCAATAATAACAAACAAGTGAAGCGTTTGCTACCCCCTTTCGCTTCACTTGTTTTAATTTTAACAAGAATGGTGGTAATTATGAAAATTGGAAATTATAAAATTGGACGGTATCACGGAATAATTAAGAAGATGTACGAAGACGGAAGCTTTGATTATGAAACATCATTTTCTGATGCGGCAGACCTAATGCAGAGTGTATATGCTATCCATAACTGCATCGGAAAAATGGTAGGAATAGCAACGGACAATCCACGAGTGCTTGTTGATATGGCCGTTATTCGTGGAAAAGAAAATATAATTAAAGAACTTACAAAATGATACAGCTCACGATAGCTTGGCAGATTGGAGCATAAGCTCTGCTTTTGCTCTTTAAGACAGCCATTGAGCTGTTTTTTTATTTAGTTAAAAGGAGGTAGTTAGCTTGAAGGGGTGGTTTGACATACTACTTGAAATTGTAATAATTTTATGTTGTATGCGTTGTTCTAAAGCTTTTTACGGAAATTATTTTTATCCCATAAAGTGGTGTATTTCCTTCATAAAAAGTCTAATAAGCATTTTAAAAAAGTGAAGAAATATAGGCCACGAAAATATTGCCTAGTCCACTACATAGACATAATAAAACAATAGAGTATTTTGCAACATTACATATATTAGGTGTTTCAAAGGAAATGGTAGTATTCTGTGAATAGAAGTGAATCAACCATTTGCTAAACTGTATAATAACAATAACAAATAGGACGATAGATACAGAATCCAACATTATGAAAAACACCTCCAACAGATGTGTCCCCAAGAAAGTGTACATTTCTAAACAGATTTTATATTTTCCCAAAGAATTCATAAAAGCATCTATATCTAGATTAGACATTAGCGAATGTATATTTCCGTTTAAGTTTGAACTAAGTAGCAAGATGTGTTTTTTTAATAAAAAAGCAATAGCAGAAATAACTAATAATATAGATATAAAAAACTCATCAGCTATTAAAGAATCTTTTCTTTTAAGATATAAGCAAATTAAGAATAAGACAAGTGATGAAAACATGATGATGAGTTTAAATGTAATTCCAGCGGAAACAGTGACTTGTAAAATTTGTTGAAAAAAGAGTATGGGTAAAGCAAAGTACGATAGAATTTTTATAATTCCAAGTGTGCCTATTTTAGACAACTTTTCACTTAAGGATAATAGGTTAGATAAAATTGCAATAATAGTTGCGAGGAGTGATATTGTTTGAAGTTCCATTTTTTAAAAATCCTTTCTTTTATAATGCCTATGATAGATATTTTACATGACATTATATTTGTTTTGTTGTTTATTTTGATTATATTATATTTAATTTTTTTAGTCAAATTTGACAGCCATTGAGCTGCCTTTTTTGTTTATAAAGATTGAAATTTACAGATGATTAATGTACAATGGAGGTGACATAAATGGATATTATTGTTAGCATAATAACTGGAATTTTTGCAGGAGTAATACTTAGCAGCATAATCACTACAGTAGTACTGTCGGTTATCATTTATTTTAAATTTTTGAAACACATACCCGATGAAACAAAAAAGCAGATTGATACTCTGCTTAATGATAGATTAGGTTATGAAACAACAAATCATAACGCAGTTTTGCAAAAGTCCGATTCTGTACAAAATTTCTTATCAACCGAACACTCAGAAATAAAACAGAGTATAAGCTCTGCAAACAAAAGTATCTCTTATTTATATGGCGAATTCAACACTGATAGAGAATTGAAAAGGTTGCAATATGAATATCTGAAAGACAATGACAAGGCTGTAATAGATGCTGTAAATAAAATATCAGTCTTAGGAGAGGCGTTAGAAAAAACAAATTACGAAAACCTAGCCTTAAAAGCAGAGGTTGAAGAACTGAAACAAGAAAATAAAAAAGTGGTTCAGGAGAATATTAAACTTAAAGAGCAACTTTTTGAAAATAAAAATAAACATACCAATCAATTAACACAAAACTTGTAATAGTGTAAAGGAGGAAAAAGTATGAAAAAAACAATTAAAAAGATAATTATAGCAATGTGTTTAATTGCTATGACAGCCGCAGCCGCAGCTTGTGGCAACGATAATGCAGCTTCGTCAAGCAGCTCATCGGCAGGCTCAAGCGGTGTACAGCAAACCGTCTTTAACGAAAGGGCTACGGAAAAAGACACTGAAGCTACGGAAAGCAGCACCAAGGCTACGGAAAAAGGCACCGAAAAGGCAACAGAGAAAAAAAGCGGAACTGGTTTCGGTTCTTCTAAGTCAGATAAGGACAAGAAAAGCAAAAGCTCTAAGTCGGATAAGGACAAGAAAAGCAATAGCTCTAAGTCAGATAAGGACAAGAAAAGCAGCTCCTCAAAGTCTGACAAGAAAAATAACGAAAATAAGAACAACAGCTCCGGTAACGGCGGTGAAATAACCTATTATTACACCACTACAACAACCGGCGGCAGTACAGGCAGCTCCGGTGACAACAGCTCTGCACCTAGTCAGAACAGCAGCTCCGGCGGTAACAGCTCAAGTAAAAATAATAATTCCGGCAGCACAGGCAAGAGCAACGGCAAGAGCAACAATTCAAGCAGCTCACAGGCAGACCCACACGCCGGCAAGACTTGGCACGAGGCTGAGTACAAGGTTATTAACCACCCTGCCGAAACTGAAAAGGTATGGGTTGTAGACCAGCCTGCTACAACAAAAGAAGAGCCGGTTTATGAAACACACGATGTTACTATTTGCAATGTATGTGGAGCTGACATTACAAATGCTGCATATAGAGAACAACACCTTATTGCCCATATTGAAGCAGGCGAAGGTGGAAGTTACCACAATGAATGGCGTGAGATTCAGGTAGGCACAAAAACCGTAACAGTTCCCGAAAAAGGACATTGGGAAAAGAGGATAGTAAAACCGGCGTGGACCGAAAAGAAGCTTGTTCGTGAAGCAGGCTGGTATTGATATTATAAAAAGCAGAGCAAAAAAGCTCTGCTTTTGTTTTTTTAAGACAGCTTAATAGCTGCCTTTTTTTATTAGTCAAAAGGAGGTGGTAATTTTGAAAGAAAATTTAATAGATTGCCTGTCGTATGAAAACGACTTATTTAAAAAGATGATTGTAAACTTAATACTTAATGGTAAGATAAGTATTAAAGAAGTTTCCAAAGAGTTGCGAATTAAGCATATGTCATTCTATGCGTCAGCACTAAGGATAAATAGGAACAGTTGCAATTTGTGTATAAAAATATTAAAATTAATTTTATCAGATATTGAATGTGTAGAAACACAATCACATAAAGATAAAATTCTTTTGATTTTTTCTGCAGGACTTCAATATTTGGAAATAAATCACTCAGGAGATAAACAAATTGAGAATTTTAGAGAAACTATTCCGAAAGAAATATTGCGGAATTAGTTAAAGCAGAGCAAAAAGCTCTGCTTTATTTCTTTGGAGATATTAAGAATTATTTTGAAACATATATTTTCCCTCTACTTTGCTAACAAAGGGTTTTAATGTTATCAGAGTTTCATAAACAATTTGACGTATTGTTGCACTAAAAATTTCATCAAGTTTTGCTGAATAAATTTTTCCATTAATATCAATCTTTAAAGGATTTGCCTCATTTCTGTTAAGTAATGCCATTGATTTACTTATCTCAGGAGAAACATGTGCCCCCTCCTTGTTAGCTATTAGAGTAACAACATCACTTCTAAAAAGAATATTATTTTCTATTTCGGATGCACCAAGACTAATTGCTGTTGTTTTTCTCCACCAAGTGTTAAAAGCATTATATTTATGTTTATCACTTTTTATGGGCACAGGATATAAAAAAATCGAACTGTCTTCGGCATGTGTCAATTGATACTGACATAAATTACAGCGAACAAATTTTGATTCATTTTCCAAAGGCATATTAATAGGATAAATAGCGTCGTTAAGAAAATCTGGTTTATTTTCTATGAAAATTTTGCAAAACTGTTCTAAAAGTGCATCTTTGGGATTATCTCTAGTTCCAAATAAAACCCTTAATTTCACCGCCATTTCTGTTGCATAAATGAGTTTTCCTTCATCATAATTATTAGAGAATTCCTCTAACAAAAGCAACTGTTCATTCATTTTTTGAAGAAACTCTTTTTTGCTTCGTTTTGGCATACAAATAACCCCCTAAATTTTATATAAGGATTTGATAATATGTATCTTTATGATTATATCTTACAAATATTAACAAACAATAACAAAACCGTGAATGAAGTGCTCTGGATTGGCGATAAGAATTATCAAATTTTAGTAGATGAATTTTTTCAACTAGCTATGAAGACATTGCTCACACCTCCTAGTAGATTATGTGATGTTTATCCTCGAAATGTAGTAATCGCCGGAAAAGATTGGTGGTTGAAATATGATTATTCTGATGATAGCGGTAATTCATTAATGTTTTGTACCTATCCGAGGTGTCCTAAAAATATTATTCATATAACTTCGCTTAACCCAGTGGATGATAATCCCAATATACTTGACGAATTAAAAAAGAATATTATTTCATCACAAAACACTGATCTAATAAATTTGTATAATAAACTTAATTCTGTTAATTATGATTTAGAAACTTTAGTTAGATATACAGAATACACTCAAAATAATTCCAATGAGAATTAAAACACTTCATTTTTAACTTTTAGAAAATATTTAGAATTATTAACCCATTTGATTATATGACAAAGATTTTAACCCAAAAAGAAAAGCGTAGTCTATATTTTGCGTATGGTAACAGACTATTTTAGCGTTGAATGCTTATTTGAATAAAAAGTGAATAAATCTACTAGACAGCTATTTAGCTGTCTTTTTATTTTGCTAAAAAGGAAGTGAGAATTATGTATATGTATAACGACAGCAGTTAGCATAACTGCTGCAGCTTAAAAATCAATAATTTATGAAAGGAATAGTATATTATGAAAGCGAAAAACTATTTTAAAGGGTTAACTGCCATAGTCTTGTCAGTGCTGACAATATTAATGACACTGCCGCTTACAGCGTTTGTTATGCCAATGGCTGCAACAAGTAACGACAGTACAAGCATTAACCTTACGCTTGGCGACAAGCTGCGTTATGATTCCGGCATTAATTGGACAACACATCAAATGTATGCTGACGGTCGAATGGCTTACTGTGTTAATCCTAAGCTGCCGGCACCGTCCGGAAAATACGGCAGTAAAAACCTTACCGCCGTATCAGAAAAGAGCAACACATTTGCAATGCTTTATAAGGGCCTGCACTACGGATATGGCGGTCACGGCTTTAATAAAAAGGTAACTGCGTTTGGCAATAAGTCAATGAAGCAGCTAATGGATAAAGCAAAGGCTGACCATTGGCTTGGAGCAAGCGGCAACAGCTTATATTATTTGCTGACCCATAGGGCTTTGGCAAAAATATATGGCGATAAAGATTGGAGCTATGCACTTACCTCGGATTGGATTAAGGCTGTTAATGAGCTTGAAGCGAAACTAAAAAAGGCTGCTAAGCTTAAATCAGAGTACAGTATGTATTTGCTAGACCCGAAAAATAATCAGCAAAAGGTTATCATTATGCAGGATAAGCTTGGAGGTCTTGAGATAATCAAAGACAGCTCCAACCACACCCTAACAGATAATTCCGGCTGCTACAGCTTAAAGGGTGCTGAATTTACTGTTACAAACACAAAAACAAAAAAGACATATACAATTACCGCAAACACTAAAGTTAATGACGGCAGTGCTACCGTAAAGTATAAGGCTATCCTCAAAAGCATTGTAGCCGGCACATACACCGTTAAGGAAACAAAAGCACCAAAGGGCTATGCTCTGTCAAAGGAAACAAAGACAGTGACAGTTAAAGCCGGAACGGCTAACACGTCTGTTACCTTTGAAAACCAGCCTCAAAATGACCCGGTAGCTGTTTTATTAAAGAAAACTAATGGCAACGGAAAGAAAATAGCCGGTGCAGAATTTACAGTCAAGTTCTATAAGGGCTATTATACAAAAGCTGAAATAGAAAGCGGTAAGGCAAACAGTGCCTTTAAGCGTTATTGGACTGTAAAAACAAACAGTAATGGTTATGCCGAATTATCAAAAGACTATCTAGTCGACAGCAACAATGATTTTTACTATTCATCAGAAGAGAATAAAACTCCTTGTTTACCTCTCGGAACTGTAACCATACAGGAAACAAAAGCCCCTGCCGGATATGTCAAGGACGACACCTTGTATGTACAGCAGATAAAAAGCAATAATTCTGGACTTCCTGCTGTATACACCTACAACGAATTTACAAATGTAAACAGCCCAAGCACATACTACAAGATTAAAAAGACATCTGAGGACGGCGTTGTTGCAGGCGTGTCATTCAAGATATACGAGGGCAGCAAGGTTGACGAAGCTAAATATCTAAAGACAGTTAAGACAGGCTCAAACGGTGAAATTAAGGAAAAGCTTGATATAGGTACATATACCTTTGACGAGGTAAAAAGTGCCAAGTATGTAAGCCAACCTGCAAAGACAATTACAATTACCGCCGAGAACACATCAGCAAATCCGGCAGTAATCAAATTTGAAAATAAGCTGAATGACGGCACGCTGAAAATAAGAAAAGCTTCAAGTGACGGCAATATATCTGGAATTAAATTTGAGATATACAAGGGTGAAAATACAGCCGGACAGCTTGTAGGTACATATGTAACCGATGACAGCGGTTTTATTACCAAGGACTTGAAGCCGGCAACATATTGTATCCACGAGATTGTTCCTGATGGATACAAGCCTGTAAGCGACAGAGTTATTACAATTCGAGCGAATCAGGAAAGAACAGTAACCTTCCGAAACATTAAAAGCGGCAGCCAAGTCAAAATTATTAAGGAAACCGATAACTATGACGCCGGCCCTTTCACTTGTAAAATTAATGAAGTAGACAAAGAAAATGGCACCGAAAAATTTGTGATGAGTGTTGATATAGACACTTACGAGCCTACTATAATCAACCTTGAGGACGGCACATATAAGATTACAGAAATTTTGACAGATAAGCAAAAACAGCTATGGCAGGAAATTAAGCCTGTGCAGTTTACTGTAAATCACGAAGTTGAGCTTATAACCATAACCTTACAGAATCACGAAAAGACAGGCGATATTAAGGTTATTAAGACCGCAAGTGATAATTTTGTTGAGGGCAAGGAGTTCAGCTTATATGGAGAATCTGACGCAGGCTTTGAAATTCAAAGATGTGTTAGAACCACAAATAAAGACGGCATTGCATTATTTGAAAATATTCCTGTCGGTGAATATACTCTTGAGGAATTAAGCGACCACTCTATCTACAATGTACGATGTGATGTTGACCTTGACAGTGTTCCGATAGAGTGGAATAAGGTTACAAATGTCAGTATCAAGAATGACGAAAAAACAACTCCTTTTGAAGTTGTAAAAACCTCCGAGGACGGTAATGTTAAAGGCTTTGAATTTGAGATTACCGGCACAACAACCTCAGGCGACAGTGTTAAGCTGACGAAGCTTATCACAGATGATAAAGGACGAATTACCGGAAATCTTTATCCGGGCGAATATGAGGCAAAGGAAGTAAAAACCCCAAGCAAGTACATTCAGCCTAGTGTGCAGAAGTTTACTATTGAGCAAACAACAAATGACAATCCGGCACCGGTGCAGTTGTTGTTTTACAACGAGCTGAAAAAAGGCAGTCTTGAAATAACAAAGACAGCTTATGACGGCTTTATTGAGAATGTTGAGTTTAGCCTAACAAGCAAGGAAGATAGCAGCGTTGTATATCACACATTAACAGACGAAACCGGTAAGGCAGTTCTTAATGATGTTCCGATTGGCGAATATATTTTGCGTGAGGAAAATATTGGTGAGCAGTATGTAGAGATTGGCGACATTAATGTTGTCATATACTACAACAAAATCACGAAAAAGTCTGTAGAAAATAAGCCAAAGGACGGCTACTTAAAGGTTATTAAGACCTCCGACAGCAAGAACCTTAAAGGTTTTGAGTTTGAGATTATAGGTAAAACTTGGGATAACAAGGAAATCAAAGAAAGTTACACAACAGACGAAAACGGACTAATCGTCGAGAAATTGCCGACAGGAACATACACAGTAAAGGAAATTAATGCACCAAACTATTTCATACAAACACAGAAAGCCGTCTTGGAGCTAACTCCTTACGATACATCTGACGAGCCGTACACTATCAATATTTATAACGAGTATAAGCGTGGCAGCTTAAAGGTGATTAAGTCAGCAGATGACAACTTCGTTGAAAATATTAAGTTTAATTTATCCGGCACAGCTGATTGTGGCGAAAAAGTTAATATCACTGTTACTACCAATGCTGAGGGCTGTGCTGAATTTAACGATGTTCCTATAGGTACATACAATTTCTCGGAATTAACGAAAGAGGACAGGTATGTAACTGTACTTGATATGGAACAGACAATCGAGTGGAATAAGGTTATTTCTGTAGCGGTGAATAATAAGCTGAAAACAGGAGAAATTCAGACGACAGCTCACGATGCAGAAACAGGCGAGCATTATGCTTACGCAAATGAAAATACAAAGATAGTTGATACAGTAGCTTATAAAGATATAGCTGCTAATCAGCTCTATAAGCTGACCGGCACTATTATGAACAAAGAAACGGGAGAGCCGTTGCTTGTGAAAAATGAAAAGGTTGTTGCCAGTAAGGAGTTTATTTCTTCGCCAACCGGTGCAGGCACAGTTGATGTTGAATTTAGCTTTAATTCTGCTGACCTTGTTGGCAAGTCTATAGTTGTTTTTGAAGAGTTGTCTATTAAAGACAAAGACAATAACGATTACACTCTTGCTGTACATACTGACATTAACGACGAGGGTCAAACGATTGTCTTTGCAGAGCCGAAACTGAGAACATCAGCTCACGATACAGTAAGCAATAACAATACTGCAATCACAGATACTGCAACTACAATAGTCGATACTGTAACATATAGCAATTTAATCGTTGGAAAAGAATACACCGTAGCAGGCACGCTTATGGTTAAGTCGAGCGGCAAGGAATTGACGGATAGCAACGGCAGCCCTATCACTGCAAGCAAAACATTTATTGCCGAAAACACAGACGGCAGCATAGAAATGGAGTTTACATTTAACAGCAGCTTGCTTGCCGGCGAATCAATAGTTGCGTTTGAACGATTGTATTTCAACGACAGAGAGATTGCAACACACACCGACATTAACGATGAAGGGCAGACTGTTACATTTACCGAGCCGCCAACAGAGCCGCCAACGGAGCCTACAGTGCCTACGGAGCCTACGGTGCCACCAACGGAGCCTACAGTGCCTACGGGGCCAACAGAGCCGCCTACCGAGCCTACGGTGCCACCAACGGAACCGACTGTCCCAACAGAGCTGCCAACACAACCAACGCAGCCAACCACTCCACCAACAGAGCCAACGCAGCCGGTAGATTCTACAGTACCTCCAGCAACCGAACAGACAACAGTACCTGGTGCTGGTATTGATAGCAATGTACCTGCTGCAGGTGTTGCAACAGGTGAAGCAAACTATCTTTACATTGCTTTATGTGCTATCCTAGCATTTGCTTTGATAGTCATATCCATAAAAAAGACGAATGAAAAATAAAGATAACCAAACCGGTTTTAACAAAAAGCTATATATTATAGGTGCGTCGGTAATTGTGTTGATATGTATAATTGCAACAGCACTTGAAGTTAAGTACAAAGGCACAGAATCTGCATTAATCAATGCAGATTCTGAGAACAGTATTCAAAATACAAGCCCCCAAAAGATAACACCAACTGCAACTATAACAATCGAAAAGCCTACCGAAGCTAAAAGCAAACCTACCGATATTCCTACAAAACCAACCGAGAATGCGACAAGGCAAAAAGCTCGGAAAGCTGAGAAAACAAGTAAACCACCGAAAGAAGCAAAACCGACCGAACGGCCAACCGCTGAAAATAAAACAGAAGAAAAAACAGAATGGCCAACCGCTAAATCTGATACCGAAGTTAATAACAATAACAATGGAAGTAATTCTAATGGCAATAATCCCAGCTCACCGATTGTAATCGAAAAACCTACACAGTTATACATACAGTTACCACAATATACTGAACAAGACATCGTTATTTCACCATCGGTTGTATATCTAAAAGTCGGTGATACAACTAATGTAGATGTGATTTTTCCTGCCGGGTTATCGTCATCAGGCGTTAGCTGGAATATTGATAATAGCATGGTTGCTACTTTTAGTTCGGCAAATTTTAATACAACAACATTAATTGGTAAAAGCCCAGGAACAACAACAGTGTATGCGTATCCAAAAGGATACAGCGTAAGATTACAATGTACTGTCGTTGTTTCGCAATAAAACAAAAGGAGAATAAACATGAACACTTTAAAAACAGTAAAGAAAACATTTAACAAAATGAGCATTATCGCATTTGCAATTATTATACTTGCAGCGTTTGCTACAATTCAAGCCGGTGCACTCAACATTTCAGGGCCGATAACTACTGCAATTAACGAAGTTATATCCCAGTTTAAAGGCGTAGTAAAAGCGGTATTAACCCTAATTACGATTGTTTTAATTGCCGCCCTGGTATTCCGTATTATACAAATGGTACACCAATACAGAGAAGGTGAGCAATTACACTATGTCGGTTTAGTCCTACTTATCGTTGGTCTTGTTATTTCAGGTACTGCCACAACCTGGATGTGGACTATGGTCTAATAAGGTAAGGAGAAATTATGGATTGGTTTTTTACAGCCGGTGAAAATTGGCTTGCATCACTTGTATCGACCCTGCTCACAAGCTGGCTATCAATTTTTTCATTCTCTGCATATCAATTGTTTTCGCATCCGTTTGTAACCAATATTATAGATGCCTTTCATATGCTTGGTTGTGTGCTATTTTCAGCAGGGTTTATTATTGCCCTGCTGGAATATATAATTGAGGCATCAAATGGCCAGGGAGATTGGACGAAACTAGTGTTTAATACAACTAAAGGAGTAGTCTTTACAGCCTGCTTTGCTGGGATACCATATTCATTTTTTATGTTTACAAATCAAGCAAATATTTCGATGTCATACAGCCTCACCGGAGGGCTGTATGACGCTATGATTAATTCAGGTGGAGATTTTACCGCATCGTATAATTTAATTATGCGAGCCTGGCAAGGTAGTGTAAATCAGTCAGGTATAATAGTTGTAATAGTTGCCGAATTACTTATATTAATTTTCGGTATAAAAATTTTGCTAGACAATGTATCTCGTGCAGGTGTGTTGTTTGCTCTAATAATATTTGGTTCTCTAAATGCATTCAGCATACCCCGAGGACATACCGATGCGACAGTTGGATGGTGTAAACAAGTCATAGGTTTATGTCTTACAAATACAGTTGAAAACATCTTGATGATAACAGGGTTTTACATCTTTTCAACCGGCACAAGCTTTCAAGTTTACCTATGTGGTGTAGGTGCAATGTTTGCTGCAACACTGGTGCCTAAGATTGCACAACAATTCTCTATTGATGCTTCTGTAAAAGATACAGTATCAAGGATGGCATTTATGGGTGGTATGGCACTGAATACAGCAACTCGCCTAACTTCATGTTCTATTGGAGGCACCATTAGAAGTGCTAAAAAAATTGGTAATAGGTAGGAGGTTTAATACTATAATGGATTATGAGTTCTATTACCCCGAAAATTTAGGAAAAGAGGCAACGCTGCTACTATGGCATATAAGAGATGCCGCAATAACCATTGCCAGTGTGGTTGCTTCCATATTGATACTGGTATGGACATCATTATATATACCGCTTGTGGCATCGGCAACATACGCTTTTCTGACTATTAGACTAACAAATATGGACTACACCGTATATGAATATATTAAGATTATGATTAGATATGTATTTGACCAACAAAAATATCATTGGAGGATTGATTGAAAAATGGGCTTTTCCGGAAAAAAGAAAAGTCGCAAAAAGCTAAAAAACACAAGGCAACTAATGGGGGTAGCATCTATACACGATGACTACCTCCGTGTTTTTAGTAATAAGATAAAAGTTGCTTTATTAATAAAGCCAACTAATATCAATGTTTTAAGCGACGAGGTTGTAATTTCAAAAATAACATCATTGATGAATGTATTAAAAACTGTGTCAGATGTAGAACTGCTCTGTGTAAACAGCACGCAGAATTACGATGACAATATTAGCTATTTAAATAATTTAGTTAAAACAGAAAGCAATACAATTCTTCAAGATTTAAACAAGAAAACAATAGATTTTCTTAACAGTATCAGAGTAAATATGGCTACTAACAGAGAATTCTTTGTACAGATGACTTTTAATGCAAGTAACATTACTGACGACACAAGAAGCTCAGCTGTCCGACGCACTCTACAACAGCTCAGAGAAGGTGGGTTCATCGTAAGACTAGCTAACAACGAAGATTACAAAAGAATACTTACGATATATTACGATAGTGCATTCAACGATGACTACAGCGACTACGACGGACTTAAATATATTATAGAAAGTGACGAGGTGACAAAGTATGATTTTAACGAGAAACAAGAAGGATGATACTCCTGTTCCTGCCAAAGGGATGAAAAAACAAACCAGCAAACAAAAAAAGAAGAAAAAGATAAAATACAAAGACATCTACAAAGATAAAGAGTTAGAACTTAACGAAGAAATAAAGCCTTTCTTGGATATTATTGCTCCTTCATTAATAAGATTTAATAATGAGCGATATATTATCGGTTCATCGTATCGTTGCGTTTGGGCCGTCAAGGATTACCCTACTGTAACAACCCAATTAGCTGTTTTTCGTGAGCTTGGTGAGCGTGACGGTGTTACATTGCACATTTATGTACGAGAAGTAACAAAGCTTGATGAAACCAAATACTTGCATAAAGCAGAACTGCGTAACAAGTTTTCTTTTAGTAACAGTAAGAGTACAAAAGATAGTACCGAGGCTGTTGAGAACATGAACGATATTCAAACAATCATAAAAAGAATGCATCGAAGCAAAGAGCCTCTTCTGCACTGTGCTGTATTCATTGAAATGATAGCATATAGTAAAACAGCCCTTGAAGACTTACAGGAGAATGTCAAACTTTCGTTAAACTCTGCAAAAATTGTTTACGATGAGCTAAAATTACGACAAAAAGAAGGTTTTATGAGTGTACAGCCTTTCGGAAAGAATATGTTTTATTCCCAATTTGAGAGAGTAATACCGGCTTCAAGCGTTGCTAACCTATATCCTTTTTCATATTCCGGCAAATCAGATCCCAAGGGCTTTTATATCGGCAAAGATGTAAACGGCAGTAACATATTGGTTAATTTCGACCAGAGAGCCAGTGACAAAACCAACGGTCACATTCTGATTCTTGGTAACAGTGGCCAGGGTAAATCTTATTTGTGTAAAATCATTGAAACAATAGTTAGACAGTCGCAAAAGAAATTATATATATGCGACCCTGAAAATGAATACAGCGACCTAACTGAAAACCTTGGTGGTACTGTAATGAATATGATGAGTGGTGAATATGTCATTAATGTTCTTGAACCTAAGCAGTGGAGCAACAATGGTGATGATGAGGAAGATAAAAGTGATATAGATGCACCAGTGGCTTTTAAGAAGAACAGTAGATTAAGTCAACATATAGCTTTTCTGAGAGATTTTTTCGGCTCGTACAAGCCTGAAATTTCATCTAATGAATTAGATACGCTAGAAATTATCCTGGTTAAGCTGTATAAAAAATTTGGCATTGATGATAATACCACTAATTTTGAAACATTTGAACCTACAGATTTTCCTATTTTAAGTGATTTGCACGAATTGCTTGTATATGAATATGAAAATTATGACGAGAAAAGTTTATATCCAAAGGATATGCTACGCTCATTAGCCCTTTCGCTTAATAGTATTTGCGTCGGCTCGGAGTCTATATTTTTTAACGGCCATAGCAATATTCCAAACTCTGACCACATTGTCTTCAATGTAAAAGAAATGCTTGAAACCAACGAAAACTTAAAAAATGCAATGTTTTTTAACATTATGTCTTACATGAGCCATAAGTTTCTTACAGAAGGAGAATGCGTGGTAATGCTTGATGAATTTCATGAGTTTTTAAAGAACACTGTAGCATTATCATATGTACGCTCCTTTGTAAAGCGAGGCAGAAAGAGAAACAGTAATGTTATTATTGCAAGCCAAAACCCGGAAGACTTTACTGCCCCGGACATTATTAGCTATACAAAGCCGATAGTGTCCACCCCTACGCATAAATTTCTTTTTTATCCGGGCGACATAAACAGAGAGGAATACATTAAATTCATGGGCATAAAAGACAGTGAATATAAAATTTTTGAGATACCTAACCAGGGCTATTGTTTGTATATGTGTGGACTTGAGCGTTATCACCTACATGTCGTAGCCCCTCCATTTATAACCCCATTGTTTGGTACAGCAGGAGGCGTGTAAAAATGGCAGTACCAATTTTAGCAAAAAAAATGCTTTTAGAAGAAGGAGGTTCATGTCTTAAAAAAATTTTAATGCCATTAATAATTTGTATTCTTATTTTGGTAGTAGCTTGCTGTAGCAGTAGCTATAGAGGAGTATCAATAACGATGCAGGAAGTTATACAATATTTTCGCAAAAGCCTTGTTGTCGATATAATACCAAAGTTGGAAACAAATTATAAAGAAAAGATACTCTACGCAACATACTTTGAATTGTTTTTAACCCAGAATAATAATGACGTTGAGCTTAGAAAAGACAGAGTTAAAAAAATTCTAGAATGTGAGTTTTATGAAACTGACAGACACACATATATAGCAGAACTTAACGATGATATATATTTTAATAATATTGAAGATAAGTTCGGAATAACAATAGAAAATAGTAAAAGGTACGAAATTATAGAAATGGCAAACAGAATTGATTTAACTAATAGAGCACAGGAGCTTGCAGATTTTTCAAGTCCACTCACCCGATATAATTATGCTTATTTTACAAGCTACTCACATATTAACGGCCCATGGGATTCTATTTTTGTTTCGTACTGCTGCCATAATAAAGGATATATAGACAAGGGATACTATAAAAAGTACAACACTACTCAGGAAGCTTATGAAGATTGTCGAAAAACCGGTTTATTTAAAAAAGGTTATAGATATGGTGGTGACTACTTTCCTTATCCAGGGGACATTATCTTTATGAATTTTGATGAGGTAGACACAACTGCCCAGCAAATGGGTATAGTCGTTAGTGTTAATAAAGATACCATTAAAATAGTAAACGGAAATGGCGGAATTAACGGTTGGCAACGAAATATCGTTGCATACAAATATCCTAAATATGACAGTGTTTACATTATAGGATATTATCCCTTATCTGCAATAATGAATGAATCGTTTTTTATACCAACAGATGCAACAACACAACAAAGGAGATAGATTTATGAAAGTTGAATATCTAAATAGTGACAAGCTTAATGACAGTGGCGTAGGTCAATATCAAAAGCTTAAAACAACAATGTCGCTGAACAAGATAACATACAAGAAATTAGATATTATAGCATCACTGCTTGAAGTTAAGTCTAGGAACACAGCACTTGAAAATGCAATTAACTTTTACTTTTCATATCTTACAAATACTTTTAATCAAGAGTACTTGTGTGATGTCTACGGTAATAAGATGGCATCAGAGATTAAAATACTATCAGACAGATTGGCCAAGTTACAATTCAAAAATGCGGTGGAAATTGATATGCTTACAAGAATTGTCGCAAATGACCTGGAAATGGGAAAAGAAACTTATGATAAGCTGCGTAAAACAGCAGTTGATTGCGTTAAAACTTCAAACGGAACTATTAACTTATACGACGCAGCAAACAGTCAATATTAATAAAAGGAGATACAGAGATGGACGGTGCTAAACTTATACTGAACAGTAGATATTTTAGAGTAGCAAAATCAGGAAATCATAAACTTACAAAGGAACATGTTGCATATCTTGTTGGATATGTTGGCACAAGAGAATCTGTATCATTAAACAGTGACAATGTTACTGCACAAATAGAGAAAGCAACAGAAAAGCAGAAACACACAATAGAGGTATTAAAAGAAAAATGTCGTGAAGATTATAAAGACACTCATGAGTACGCAGATTATCTCAAAACTCAGTCAAAAGCTGCTGCATCTCAATTAATTTCACGGTTATCTGAGCTTACTTTATTAGAAAACGGAGTATATACCGACGATGGTTTATCTCCACAAATGGTAAGTTACGTTGGAACACGACCGTCTGTTGACATTAAAAAAGGTCAACAGCACGGTCTGTTTTCGTCTTACGAGAATGTCGATTTAAAAACTGCAATGGACGAAATATCTAACCATAAAGGCAATGTGTGGACACATGTTATATCATTACGCCGTGAGGATGCAGATAGATTAGGTTATAACTCACAAGAGCCATGGAAACAATTAGTCAGAAACAAGGCCAATGTTTTAGCAAAAGCTCACAAAATTAAATTTGAAAATTTAAGGTGGTATGCAGGCATGCATAATACTGGTTATCATCCTCATATACACCTTTTTATATACAGCAACAACCCCAAGGAAGGCTACATTAACGATAAAGGCCTAAAAGATATTAAGGCTGCCTTTGCAACTGAAATTTTTAAAGATGACTTAAAATATGTTTACACCGCAAAAACTGAATATAGGAATGAAATTAAGAAAACACTTGACGAAATAGTAAATAGGGTAAATGCACAACCAATTGAAAATATAGATGACACTAACATATGCGAATTATCACAGAAATTGTATAACTTATCAAAGAAAATGCCATTAACAGGAAGGTATTACTACAAGTACCAGTCAAAAGAAATAAAATCTCTTGTAGACAAACTCTTAAATGACTTAGTGCTGAAATCACCTGAATTGAATAAGCTTTACAGTTTATGGGAAGACCAACAGCAGCAAGTTCTCAAAACATATATTAAAGCTCCTAATTATAATTTATCAATATCAGATAATGATAATTTTAAATTTATGAAAAACACGCTGTTAAAAAAAGCTAGGGAATTACAAGGCATTGTTCAAGAAGAAATTCATACCAAGGAAAAAGATTTTTCAATCGTTGCTGATGAACCACAAAATATAGATGATAACCTAGAAGAAAAGGTTACAGAAAAGGATAACCTGGAAGATGCTATACAGCCACCAGATGATATATGTACTACTGAATATTGTGAAAGTGAGAAAAGCAGCGCTTATGAAAATGCTGTGAATTTTCTGAGTATGTCCGAGAGATTTTTAGAGCTTGTTGATAATGCACATAGCAACGGTGAGGCTGCATATAAAGTTGCTATTGCGTATTTATATGGGTATCCAGACGAAAATATTAAACGTAATATTGAAACTGCAAAACAGTTTTTATTTAGGGCTGACTATTTAGGTAATCCCTATGCTACATATCAACTGTCAAAAATGCACTTTGATGATAATCGTGAAAGAGACCAAAAAATTAGAAGTGAATTTGCAATGAAAGCGTTTGACGGTTTTAATGCATACTTAGGTGAAAAATATCCCAAATTATATGATGCATTAGTCAATGGCTACGGTGTTGAAGAAGCCTATGATGATATAGAAGAAGATGAAAGATACAGTGCTGCAAATCTTGTATATAATATCGGAAAAATGCATTATAAGGGCGAGGGAACATCTCAAAATTTTTTGAAAGCAAAAAATTTTTTTGTGTCATCTTGTAAAAAAGTACGCTATGCCAATATATATTTAGGAAACATAGCACTATATGGGCAGGGAGAAAAAATAAACTATGCTGATGCAAAAGTTTACTATTCAAGGGCTTTACAGTCAAAAAATGAGATGACTGTAGGTACTGCTGCGTTTAAGCTTGCATATATTTATGAGAGCGTAGATAAAGATTTTGATAAAGCCGGTAGATATTATTTCCTTTCGGCCAAAAGCAATAATGCCGACGCCCATTATAAGTTAGCAAAATTACTCGAACAAGGTAAGTTTAAGATAGATGGTATTAATGAGAATGGTGCAGAAATCTTTTATAAAAAGGCATACGACTTATATATAAAACAAGAAAAACAATTTTCTGATTCAAACACTAAAATTAATATAGCGAATCTTTTACTTGCCGGAAAAGGTGTTAATAAAAATGAAAACAAAGCGATAGATTGGCTTAAGCAGGCCGAGAAAGATGGAAGTGCCGTAGCATGCCAACACTTAGCTAATATTTATGCAAATAAAGAGAGTAATAACTATAATATTGATACCGCAATATCTTATTTAAATAAAGCAACTGAGTTGAGCAATGATAATCATATAGCAAGCTATCAATTGGGATTAATATACTCAGATACTGAAAACACAAATGTTTACAATTTAGAAAAAGCTGTTTCTTTTTTTAAAATTTCTTCTAATGTCGGCAATCACTATGCAAGTTATCAATTAGGTAAGATATACGCTGACCCGGAGAGTAATTACTTCAACCTGGATAAGGCTGTAGCTGCTCTTAAAGTTTCAGCTGACAAAGGCAACCATTACGCAAGCTATCACCTAGGTAAGATATACGCTGACCCGGAGAGTAATTACTTCAACCTGGATAAGGCTGT
>ERZ826613.896-NODE-896-length-40135-cov-3.818638_pt1 | contig 40135 bp, 47 predicted proteins | sample MGYA00519925_ERZ826613 | MGnify/ENA primary metagenome ERZ826613 (study PRJEB31778, sample SAMEA3449236) | human gut metagenome | biome: human gut; feature: human-associated habitat; material: faeces | place: United Kingdom | collected 2010/2012 ... | reverse complement strand
AGTTGTAGTAACAGAGCCAGTTTCTAAATCAGTAATAGTGATTGTGTGGGTGCCGTCGCCGTTATCAACAACTTCACCAGTGATGCTACCACCTTTTTCACCGGATCCAGAAACAGAAGCGGTACACAGTCCGCGTAAAATGTCACCAGACAGATCCCCGGTACATTTGTGATCAGTCCATCTACATCTGTGTAATCTTTTTCTCTTGTAACACCTTTGCCGGCATCTTCTCTTGTCACGATCCGTACGTTCGTCGTATGGGTCTGATGCGTGCAGACCATATGCTCCGGCTTCACGCCGATTGCAGCTGCCATTCTTCTGTAATTCTCGTCCACATGCGCGGGATCATCCCCTCTGGTATAGCTCAGGTTCATGCTTCCCAGGAAACCTTCACTCACTCCTCCAAGTCTGGTCGAAATTCCATGTTCTACAAGCCCTTCCTTTTCAAGGATCGGATATTTGAGAAATGGTACGCCAGCACTTATGCATTCGTCAAAGATATGCTCCTCGTTTTTATATTTTAATCCTATTTTCATCTGTACTCTCCCGTATTGTGATATCTGCAGGCAGCCATCTGCCTTTCCCCGGTATCATAACTCATACAATTCCAAAATCTCCGCAGTACTCAAATGCATTTTTCCGCAAAGAAATCTTATTCCCCGCGATTCCTATTACATCGAAGCGGCATGGTATCTCTGTGCAACCGTTCTTCATCAGATAATAAACGGCCGCTCCGGACAGGCGCATCTGTTTGGGCACAGATACCGCCTCCAGAGCAGCCGAAAGCCCTCCTGTTTTGCGAAATTTCACCTCACAAAAGACCAGATATTCTCCGTCTTTTGCAACAATGTCAATCTCCGCATAACGGCAGCGGAAATTATACTCCAGTATCCGATATCCTTGCTTTTCCAGAAATTCACCTGCTATTTTTTCATATTTTGTACCGGTCCTTCGCCGGTTTTTTTCATTCTCCAATCGCCTTTTGGATCTGATCTTCTACCTGTTCTGACGGATTTTTATACGAAGTGTCCGATAAAACTTCTTCTGTGGATCGGTGTCGGTCCAAGCGTCTGAAGCGCTTTGATATGTTCTGCTGATCCATAACCTTTGTTGGACGCGAATCCATATCCCGGAAGTACCTTATCATACTCTTCCATCAGACGATCTCTTGTTACCTTTGCCACAATACTTGCTGCAGCAATGGATACGCTTTTCGCATCTCCCTTGATGATTGGAACCTGTGGAATCACAACCTCCGGAACGGTAACTGCATCATTTAAAAGCAGATCCGGCTTGACTTTCAAATTGCCAATCGCCTGACGCATGGCTTCGTAAGTTGCCTGCAGAATATTGATCTCGTCAATCCTTACAGGGGAAGCCATCCCGAGACCTACCGAAACTGCTTTGTCCATGATCTCATCATAAAGCTCATCTCTTTTTGCTGCGGAAAGCTTCTTGGAATCATTTATATAAAGGATCTCGCACTCTTTGGGCAGGATCACGGCTCCTGCAACCACCGGACCCGCAAGTGGTCCCCTTCCCACCTCGTCAATTCCACAGATAAACGCATGGTCAGCATATTTTTCTTCGTACTGACGCATTTTCGCAAGGCGCTCTTTTTCGGCAAGCAGCTTTTCCTTCTGCTTTCTGTACTTTTCCAGAAGCTTTTGCACACCGGCTCTGTCATCCGGCGCATAGACCTTCATCAGCTGCTCCCTTTCGGCATCCTCTGCCATTTTTAAACGGCTGTCGATCTCTTTGATACTTTCTTTACTCATGCTTTATCACTCCGATTTTGTTGAACGGATAAATTCTTACCCAGGCACGCCCGATCAGCATATCACGGGTAAGTACACCCACACTTGCCACACGACTGTCCGAGCTGTGATTCCGGTTATCTCCCAGGACAAAATATTCATCATCTCCCAGTTTAATCGGCTCTGCTGCAATTCCCGGATCTTCCATCACCTCTGCACCATAATGTTCATCCAGCTTTTTGCCATTAATATACATATATCCATCGATCACCTGCACAGTATCACCGGGCAGTCCAATGATACGTTTGATATAATAGGTATTCTCTGCATGCTGGTAAGGGAATACAATAATATCATATCTTTCCGGATCGCGGAAGCGGTAGCTGAGCTTATCCACGATCAGGTTATCTCCGTCTGAAAGTGTCGGCTCCATTGAATGACCGTCTACTTTTGTGCGCTGTCCGACAAAGGTGACGATCACCCATGTCAGCAGAACAATGACCAGAAGATACAGAAGAGTTCCTCCCAGTGATCTCCATATACTCTGCTCCTGCTCCGGAGCTTCTTCCTTGTTGTCTTCCTTACTCATTTGTATACTCCTTTACAAATTCAAGTGTGATCCTTCCAAGTCTTCCATTTCGGAAATCATCCAGCAGCATACCAGCTGCTTTTGCGGTATCTAATTCATTTCCACGCACCAGACAATGGCGGCTCTCAGCAATTGCTTCCAATACGCTGTAGCTGTTCTGCTTTTCGTTGATCGTATATTTCTCAGCAAGAACACCCGGATAAGCATCCTGCATAAAGCTGATCAGCTCCGCCGCAAGCTCTTCCAGATTCATGATCTCATCCTTGATCGACCCGATAAATGCAAGGCGCAGTCCCACCTGCTGGTCCTCAAACTTCGGCCAGAGAATTCCCGGTGTATCGAGAAGCTCTACGTTCTTGTTTAGACGGATCCATTGCTTTCCTTTGGTCACACCCGGTTTGTTACCGGTCTTTGCACAGGCTTTTCCGGCAAGTGCATTGATAAAAGTAGACTTTCCGACATTCGGGATTCCGACTACCATCGCACGGACCGGACGGTTCAGAATCCCTCTCTTACGGTCACGCTCTGTCTTTTCTTTACATGCTTCCTGGATTACTCCCTGAATAGACTTAATCCCACCGCCTTTACGGGAATTAACCTTAACTGCCGAATATCCTTTTCCGCGGAAATAGCCGATCCACTCTTCTGTCTGCTTCTCATCTGCAAGATCTGCCTTATTGAGCAGGATCAGTCTTGCTTTATTCTTTCCAAGTTCATCGATGTCCGGATTCCGGCTGCTCATCGGAACTCTTGCATCAACCAGTTCGATCACAAGATCGATCAGTTTGATATTCTCCTGCATCATCCTTTTGGCCTTTGTCATATGCCCCGGATACCATTGAAAATTCATCCAGTTTCCTCCTTCTATTTACCAAGCAGTCCGAAACGGTCTTTCGGGGAAAGGATAAACCATACTTTCCCTTCAATCTCGGAACGCTTTACATTTCCAATATCAGCCATCCGGCTGTCTTCACTGCTCTCCCGGTTGTCGCCAAGAACAAAATACTCATCTCCACCGAGAACGATCTTCTCACTGGCAATACCTGTATCTGCAATTGCAGTAGTCTCATACTTTTCATTCAGCTTTCTGTTGTTGATATAAATCTCTCCATCCCTGATCTCAACACTTTCGCCCGGAAGTCCGATAATCCTTTTAATATAGGAATGAAGGTTCTCATTCCCCTTTGGTTTGAACACGATAATGTCTCCGCGCTTCGGTGTACTGGCATCATATACAATCCGGTTTACCAAAACCACATCCCCATTCCGAATCACCGGGTTCATGGACTCTCCGATATTACTGATCTGATGCCCGAAATACCACACAAACACAAATGCGCACAGGCAGACGAGCACAATTTGGAATACCCATCCAAATACTTCGGGAATCCATTTCAAATTGATATGTTTTCTATGCTTTCTGTCAAATCTGAGTTCTTTTCTTTTTCTATGTCTCATCTGTTATCATATCCTATATTAGCAAAAGGGACAAGTACCTGTCGTATTTGTCCCTCTTTAAGCATTTACTATTTTACTAATTCTTTAACTTTTGCTCTCTTACCTACACGATCTCTTAAGTAGTTCAGTTTTGCACGTCTTACTTTACCTTTACGAACAACTTCTACTTTTTCAACGTTTGGTGAGTGAAGCGGCCATGTCTTCTCAACGCCGATTCCGTTAGAGCTCTTTCTTACTGTAAATGTTTCTCTTGCTCCGCCGCCCTGTCTCTTTAATACAGTACCTTCGAATACCTGAATTCTCTCACGGTTTCCTTCTTTGATTTTACCATAAACTTTTACAGTATCTCCTACGTGGAATTCCGGAGCATTTTCTTTTAACTGAGCTGCTTCAATGTTCTTAATAATTTCGTTCATGTGTGAACCTCCTTCATATTTTGACGTTCTTAATACGCTTTTCTATCGTATCAGAGGACCATCTCTGTTTTCATCACAACGTGCTATATATTAACACATTATTCTTCATTTTTCAAGTCTTTTTCTCGATTTTCTATAATCTCTTCTGCAAGTTCTCTTTCTTTCATGGTAAGCTCTGCGTCTTCCAGAAGGTCCGGACGCCATTTTGCAGTACGGATCACTGACTGCTCTCTGCGCCATTTCTCTACATTGGCATGATGACCGGATAAAAGGATTGGTGGAACCTGCCTGTCGTGCCAGATCTCCGGTCTGGAATACTGCGGATATTCCAGGAGATTGTCCTGAAAACTCTCAAATTCGGCAGATACATCATTATGCAGAACACCCGGGATCAGGCGGGATACCGCATCCACGATCATCATTGCCGGAAGTTCACCGCCTGTCAGTACATAATCGCCGGCTGACACATAATCCGTTACGATCTCCTCCAGCACACGTTCATCGATTCCTTCGTAATGTCCGCACAAAAGCACCAGTTCGTCTTCTTTCGCAAAATCTTCTGCCATCTTCTGGTTAAACGGCTTCCCCTGCGGGGAAAGATAAATCACACGTGGTCTCTTTCCTTCTGGGAGGGCTGCTTTTTCCTGAATGGCAAGATAGGTCTGGTAAACCGGCTCTGCCTGCATCAGCATTCCTGCGCCGCCGCCATACGGATAATCATCCACACTGCTGTGCTTGTTAAATGCGTAGTCCCGGATATTCCAGGCTTCAATCTCAAGAATTTTATTCTTCACGGCTCTTCCGATAATACTGGTTTCCAGACCGTTCATCACCATCTCCGGAAAAAGCGTCATGATATCAAATCTCATATTGTTCTCCTACTATTCTGTTGCTTAAATCAGTCCGTCCATCAGATGAACAGTCATTTTCCTATTCTCAGTATCTACATCCAGAATACAGTCATGGATTGCCGGAAGAAGCACCTCTGTGTGCGCCTCTGTCGATACCACATAGACATCATTCGCACCGGTTTCCATAATATCTTCCAGGACACCGAATTTTTCACCGTCCTCAGTGTAGACATCCATGCCGATGATATCTGCCATGTAATACTCATCCTCTTCCAGTTCCACGGCATTCTCACGAGATACAAGAAGCGGCATCTTTCTGTATTTTTCAATATCATTTATGTTATCGATCCCTTTGAACTTCAGAATCACATACTGTTTAAAAAATTTTACACCTTCAATTTCAAGGGGAATCTGTTCTTTTCCTGTATCAAGAACCACATCTTTCAGAGCACGGAAGCGGTTTGGATCATCCGTTGTCGGAAATACTTTGACTTCACCTTTGATTCCGTGGGTAGATGTGATCACGCCAACTTGCAGGTAATCATTTTGTTGCATACTTTGTCCTTTCTTAGCATAAGATAAACTTTACACCGAAAAAGTCTGTTTTAGTCTTTTGAAGCGACTTTTTCTCCATCCCCAGATACAGTGAATCTGTCATTGGCAGCTTCACTTGCATACTAAGGCATGATAAAAAACGCAGATAAAAATAAATTTACCTGCGTTTTATTTTTATGCTATTGCATAATTTCAACCACGACTTTTTTGTCTTCTTTGGCCGCGGCTGCCTTTACAACGGAACGGATTGCTTTCGCAATTCGGCCTTGCTTACCGATCACCTTTCCCATATCATTATCTGCGACATGTACTTCGATCACGGTAGTCTTGCCTTCCTGTTTTTCCGTAACCACGACGCCTTCAGGATTGTCCACAAGTGCTTTCGTAATTACTTCTACTAAATTTTTCATCACTCGCACCTCCGCGAAGCAACCTATTTTTCAATACCTGCTGCCTTAAAGATTTTTCCAACTACTTCTGTAGGCTGAGCACCGTTGTTTAACCATTTTTTAGCTGCTTCTTCATCTACTTTGAATACGCTAGGATCCTGAGTTGGATCGTATGTTCCGATTTCTTCGATGAATTTTCCGTCTCTTGGTGATCTAGAATCAGAAACAACGATTCTATAGAAAGGAGCTTTCTTCTGTCCCATTCTTCTTAATCTGATTTTTACTGCCATTTTACTTTCCTCCATAAAACAATTTGTATTTATAATAGTTTATCTATATATCACGCATGGTCTGCGGAATATATCTCCTTTAGAAAGGCATCTTGAACTTGCCTTTTTTACCTTTCCCGCCCATCATTCCCGGGAAAGACTTCATCATCTTGCGCATCTGCTCGAACTGCTTCATCATCTTGTTGACTTCCGAAATGTCAACTCCGGCTCCTGCTGCGATTCTTCGCTTTCTCTGCGGAGTGATGATGTCCGGATTCTGACGTTCCTTGATCGTCATGGAATAAATGATTGCTTCGACTCTTGCCATCTTCTGTTCCGCATCATCCGCATCGATATCGGGCATCTTGCCTTTACCAAGACCACCCATGCCGCCAAGTCCGGGAAGCATATTCATGATACTTCCAAGACCGCCCATCTTGCGCATCTGTTTCATACTTTCCAGATAGTCCTCAAAATCAAACTGCGACTTTTTGAGTTTTTCTGTCATCTTACGTGCCTGTTCTTCGTCGATCTCTTCGCCGGCTTTCTCGATCAGGCTGAGTACATCCCCCATACCAAGGATTCTGGAAGCCATACGATCCGGATAAAACTGCTCCAGATCTGATAATTTCTCACCCATACCCACATAAAGGATCGGGCATCCGGTGACTGCCTTGATCGAAAGTGCCGCACCACCTCTGGTATCGCCGTCAAGCTTTGTGACGATTACTCCATCTATACCAATCTTCTCATTAAAGTTCTCTGCAACATTCACGGCGTCCTGACCGGTCATTGCATCGACAACGAGAATACTCTGATGAACCTCGACCGTGTTCTTAATCTCCTGCAGTTCTTCCATCATCTCTTCATCAATATGAAGACGTCCTGCAGTATCCAGAATAATCACGTTGTTGCCATTCTTTTCAGCATGCTCTAGTGCTGCTTTAGCGATATTCGCCGGTTTCTGGTTATCTCCCATGGAGAACACTTCCACACCCTGCTTCTCTCCGTTGATCTGCAACTGTTTAATAGCTGCAGGTCTGTAGACATCACATGCTACCAGAAGAGGCTTCTTACCTTTCAGCTTGAACTTTCCTGCAAGCTTTGCTGTGGTCGTTGTTTTACCTGCTCCCTGAAGACCCATCATCATAATGACCGTCTTCTGGCTTCCCGGCTGGAATTTAATCTCCGTTGTCTCAGAGCCCATCAGATTCACCAGCTCGTCATTCACGATCTTGATCACCATCTGTCCCGGATTCAGTCCGCTCATCACATCCTGTCCGACTGCACGCTCCTGCACACTTTTTACAAAATTTTTGACAACTTTGAAGTTAACATCTGCCTCCAGAAGAGCCATCTTAACTTCACGCAGAGCCGCTTTTACATCATCTTCTGTAAGTCGTCCCTTGCTTCTTAAATTCTTGAATACGTTCTGAAGTTTTTCTGTCAAACTGTCAAATGCCATGTTATAACTCCTCTATGATCTCTCCCGAAAGCTTTTTCACTTTCTTTATCAGTTCTTTTTCGTCCTGCTCTTCATAATTCTCAAGAAGCAGATCGATCTCATGGACTTTTTTTTTCACAGACATGAACTTCTCCACCAAATGCAGCTTCGCTTCATAATCCTCCAGACTCTTGTTACAGCGCCGGATCATATCATGAACACCCTGTCTGCTGATCCCCGCATCTCTTGCGATCTCGCTGAGCGAATAATCTTCAAGAACTGCCTGTTCATAAATCTCTTTCTGATGTTTTGTTAAAAGCTCACCATAAAAATCATATAATAATGTCTGCTTTAAAATCTCGTCCATCACTTATCACCTGTGCTATCATATAACAGATTTTCATTGGTGTCAAGTATTTTTTCTTGACATTCAAGAAATCTTTCTACATGCAAGTTCCCATGTCCCTGTCTCTGGTCATAATACCTGCCCTTTTCACAGGAATTCCACAGTCTGTATTTAAGTTCCAGATTACACATATCCGGGTATTTCTGCAAAACCAGAGCCGCTGCCCCGGACACTACCGGAGTTGCCATAGAAGTCCCGGTTTTCGGAATATAGGCATAAGGACTCCGCACCGGATACAGGTAATTGCAGGAATAGATCCGGTTCCCCGGCACGGCAAGATCCGGTTTTTTAATACAATCTCCGGTCGGCCCACAGCCGGAATATTTCTTTCCCAGTTCTTCATCCGCCCCAACTGTGATCACCTTCCGGCTGTTTCCCGGTATCGTGACGCTCCCTTCCTTTGGTCCTTTGTTTCCTGCCGCCGTTACGACTACCAGACCGGCATCCCAGAGCCGTTCTACCCAGAACAGGAACAATTCATCTTCCGGATCCTTCTTATGAGGAAGAGTTCCAATCGAAATATTGACGATCCGGATCTTCATTTCCTTTTGTTTTAACAACACGTACCGGATCCCGTTTATCACATCCCGGATTTTTCCACCACCTCTCTGATTCAGCACCTTGACAGCAAAGATCTGCGCCTCCGGTGCCATTCCGCTGTACAGGCCTCTTCCGCTTTTTCCATTTCCGGCAAGAATTCCTGCCACATGGGTTCCGTGTCCGTTGTCATCATATATGGTTTTCTTCCCCTGTACACAGTCCTTCCATCCCACGATGCGGCCGACAAGATCCGGGTGCTGTGTGATCCCTGTATCCAGAACGGCACAAACGACGCCCTTTCCAGTGATTTTGTTACGCATTGTATCCGAACACCAGTAGTGGATTTTCCGTTTCAAATCTTTCATATTTAAAATATCCTTTTTCTATTAGAATATTCTTTCTGAAATCAGATGCCAATTTCTTCGGAACTTTTTTGAAACACTGACATGCCTCCTTACATATGATGAAGTGTAAAGAAACCTTACTGGAGGCTATCAAATATGAGTGAATTAAGTGCAACAAACTGCGGATGTGGAAATTCTATGGATAACTGTGGATGTGGCTGCGGAATGTCTTCCTGCGTATGGATCATTCTTCTCCTCTGCTGCTGTGGCGGAGGCTACGATTGAGATGCGTCGACGAGCGCTTGATTTGCCTGAAGATAACTTAGACAAATCCTAAGAAAACCCAGTAAAATCAAGGGGTTCCGGCATTTTCGAACAACGTTCGAAAAGAAGCCGAACAGGCGAACATACGTTCATCTTTGATGCTATTGCTACAGTTCACTTATGAAGACGAGGCTGATACATATACCTAAAACAATAGATGGAATGCCGTCACACAGCCTCAAATACACACAAGATTTCTCTAGGAAACCCAAAAAGGGTTTCCTTTTTTAGTGCCTGTTTTTCTTACGCCTACTTTTTCTATCAAGTTATCCTCTCTCCGGGAAACAGAAAAAGAAGTCCCTGTGCTACCATAAAAAAAGAAAGGGGCCTTGCGGCCCCGGTAAGTTGAAAAAGCCCAAAGTTTTGGCGAACGGACAGGCTCTTTCGGAAAGCGAGCTTCTTTGAAAACTCAATGAGGCTCAAAGGTGGCTCTTGTTGCTTCGAGTATACCACACTCGGTAAGACAGGCCTCCTTTTCCGAAAGTTCAAATGACCTAATGCATCGATTTATTGAATTCGATGGTGTTGAACACTTTAATGCGGTAACCGTTGTCCCTGAAAAGATATCCGCACTCTGGAAGGGATGTTCCTTTCGGATCGGTCAGAAAGTAGCTTGCATTAAGCTGCATGAGATTAGGTTTTACATAGTTACGGGTCTTGCCAGAGCCGGAACCGCCGATGACCATGACATTGAGGTTTCGATCATGTTCGAGGTCGAACTTCGGTTTTTTCAGGGCAAGGCCATAATTTTTCGTGAAGAGAAGATTGTTTGACGGATCCGATTGATCCTTGAAGGCGACTCCTTCTTTAAGGGTGCCCCATTTCGCAGACCCGGCTTCCTCTCCATAGCGATAGTTACCGGCATACATGAATGTGTAGAGCCAGACGATGAGAACCGTAATGGCGAGTCCGATTGCATACAGCATGGGAACGGATGCCGTTGAGATAGCGGCAGGCGCCGCGACGATCGAATTGACCGTCGCGAGCGCACCGTCGGTAATCTCCATGGTGTTGAAATCAAAGACTTGTCCGAACCGATTGCCGAAGTAGAAGGCAAGAACGGTCAACATTAGAACTACCACGACCTGAATTGGGCCCGGAGTTTTCGATTTATTGGACGCCAAGGAGCACCACCTTACCTAGCTTTGTTCTCGGAGCCATGCGCGTCACCATGATCCCGACTGTCGTGGGCACGTGAATGTTCATGATTGCGCTGGTCTGTGCTCTTAATGATTTCTTCCTGTTTTTGCTTCAACGGTTTCGACATTTTCTGACCTTTGAAAGCCTCGCTGTTACGGGAGAATTTCGGATCGAGGTTGTCGGCGCGGACCTGCTTGTGATGCTGGTTGGCATCCGTGAATAGAAGCTCTCCATCATTGGCGAACTGTACGGCGATGCCGCGCAAATTGCACTGAAGAGCGAAATTATTGAGATTCGGCTGACCATTTGCATCACGAGATGCCTCGAAGGCATTTCCGACTTTCGCGGAAAGATCCTCCTTCCAGGATTCGACCTGTTTGGTGTGAGAATCTGGATCCATTCCATCGTGACTGCGAATTGCTTCCGCTCGATTTGAGATTTCATCGGAATCGAGCATTTTTACGGCATCCGCATGGTTTTCGAGCACTTCGCTCGCCTTGTCCTGAGAAGGATACTTACCAAGCTGCATAAGCTCATTTTCACCGATGATGCCCTTATCTTTGAGCATCGCCTTGTTGAGAGACTGGTTCCCACCGGAAGATTACTCGCTGGACGGATTATTGACGCTTCTTTCCATGGCAGAAGCCAAGGAAAACGATGAGAATTTCAAATCTCCGCTCGACATGATCTTCGATGAGATCGAGACGGGCAAAGTTTACGAAAGAAATCCGTTCTACCAAGGCCCGTCGACCTCAAGCTCCTATGCAGACGCGGAATCAGACCGAATGGCAATCAGCGAGAACACGACCGACGAGTTCACTTGGCAGTCAAGCCTCATGGAGCGTAACAATGACGGACTGTCTCCTGCACGTGAAGGCGGATTGACGTCCGATCAGGATTTCGCATTGGCAAACTATAAGATGTTCAAAGTAGCCGCCGGCAAGACGCTGAAGTCCATCATCATCAGTTGCAACGTGCGCATGGCCCCGATGCGAATCGAGCAGGTGCGCGAACTGTTGAAATACGATGAGATGAATCTTGACGAGATGCAAAGGATTAGAAATATATTCGTGCATCGCACGATTCCTGATATACCCCGCACGCCTGCCGTACGTATCCCAGTCAGCAGGGAACTCCATATAGCAATATCCCCGATCCACGGCATACCGTTTCGCCAAGGCGTCTGCACCTCGCGCACCGCCGGAAACAATAACAACGCTTCCCCAATTCCTTAAAAGGAGATCGCATTTCGCTACAAACAAGTCGGAATCGGAAAAAGACCTCGAACCGACAATCAAGCAGTAGAACGTCTCCACATCAGACATTTCAGACCACCTTTAAACGGCGTTGACACCATAGGGCTACAATTGCTAAAAAGGGGCACCTCGCATAGAGGTGCCCTGTACCAATCAACGTATCAACCTAACCGATCAGAACGCACTCGGGAACACCATAATAAGCGCGATCCTCTTCGGCAATGACACCGACCACTTTGTCCATCGGATTGTCGCCCCCGGCCTCCTTCGGCACAAAAACACGGGGGACATAGACGCCGTTTCCCTCGGAATCGACAGATAGGCCAACAGGCATCTTGGCAATACCCTTGTCGGCAGACATCAGCTGCTCAAGCCTGATTGCCAATTCCTTAACCGTCATGGGGCGGATCGAACCGTCCGAAAGCTCGATTGTATAACTGGGTGTATCAATTGTCTGGCTCATATTCGGGTTCCTTTCTCCCGTTCGCTTAACGTTCCTACAGTATACCATAGTACCGTAGTATAACTAACGAGAATGAGAGGTATCTTAAACAAAAAAGGACAACCAAAATTGGCTATCCTTTAGAATCACCGTTCTATATTTCATACACAATAGAATCAAGCCACTTAGCCACAGATTCGAATGTCTCTCTCGATTCGTCCCAAGGAACAATTCTCTGCTGCTGTGGTGGATTCGGCAACGGATTCGGTAACGGATGCGGTAATGGATGCGGATGTGGCAACGGCTGTGGCAACGGCGGATGCGGCTGCTAGTTACGAAACTCAGATCTTATTCGTTCAGACAGACCAGAGGCGGGGCAAATTATATCCCCGCCTTTTTTATGTTTTATTTTTGCGCTTCTCCTGTTGCTTTTCGTGTTCCTCTTCCTGCTCCTTTTCCTTTTTCTTTCGCAAACATTCTTCATCCACTTCATAGATCGCATTCCCATCAATAATAATCCGGCTGCTCATTTAGCAAAATCCTTCCATTAGTTCTTCCTTTGCTTTATTATATGTGGATCTCATATTTTCCGTCTTCTTTACATATATATTTATAACGCTGAACCGTGGAGGACATATGGAAAAGAAACCGCCCCTTGTCATGACGCCATTTGACGAGTCTCTCACGAATGATTTTCTGCAACTTGTCAAAATCATTCTTCCCTATCTGCCCGATCACGTTCAGCGTATAGCTGGCATTTATGTGAAACTTACGGAACTTATGAATGCCTTTTACTGTTTCCAACCTCCTTATTATCATAATCGCAGAGGGCGGCTACGAAAGCAGGAGAAAGATCCGGGCAGCATGTTTGAAGCAGTTGTACCCTATCTTTCTCCTGAAAAAAGAGAAATGTTCGATTCCTTTTCCGGAATATGGCAAATGATGGAAATGATGAAAGAGATGGACTTTGGAGATCCTGCAAATATGGCAGATATGATGAATGGATTTCAGGCAGCACAGGATATGACGGATATGATGAGTGGATTTCAGACAGAAAGGATGGATGAAAATGAACGAATGGATGGAGCATCCGGATCTTGCGAATCTGGATCCGTTGAAACAGGAGCTGATCCGGACAGCAGCGTTGAAAGCCGGCGGCAAGAACGGGAAAGCACTGGTCCCGGTGATGATGTCACTGATCACCGGTGCGAATAAACGGGGAATCCGGTTTACCCCTGATGAGATTTCGCTGATTCTTTCAGCGATCAAAGAAGGGAAAAGCAAACAGGAGCAGGCACAGATCGACCAGATGGTGCAGATGATCCGGACAATACAGGCAGGAAAACAACCACCAAGGTCCGGAAGGCAATAAAAATTGCCTTGCCCGACAATCAATGCTATAATGAACGGCAGAAATGCACTTCAGGAGGAGCTTATGACAACGATCAAACTTACCATAGAATACGACGGAAGCCGCTATCCGGGCTTTTCCACAAAGAAAAAAAGCACCAGTATCGAATCAAAGCTTACACTGGCGATCAGGGATGTAACCGGACAGTCCACACAGCTTTTTGCTGCCGTAAAGACGGAACCGGGTGTTCACGCAACACACCAGATTGTAAGTTTTCAATTAGAAAAAGAATCTTTTTCAGACAATACAGAACTGTTAAAAATGAAATTAAACGCAGCTCTTCCGGCGGATATTGTAGTCACCTCGCTGGAAATCGCAGATGAACGTTTTGTGGCTTCTCTCGCGGTAAAAAGCTGTACCTATACCTGCCGGATTGCCACAGATCCTGCCGCAGCATTATTTTCCCGTCCGTACACCTGTGTTGTAACCGAGTCTCTTGACCTGGAATCCATGCAGCAGGCAGCGCAGCTTCTTACCGGTACGCATGACTTTGTCGCATTTTCAAACGGACGTACCAGAAAAAGTACAGTGCGCACTGTAGAAACGATCAAAATTAACCACGAAGACCAACTGATACAGATTCAGCTGACTGCAAATAGTTTTCTCCGGCATATGCCGCAGCTTCTTGCCGGTACCATTCTCACAGCTGGAAAAGAAAAAAAGACAGACAGAACTACGCTGACTCTCGCTGGTGTAGAATCAGCAGCTCCTGCCTGTCCTTCGCATGCATTCACCCTGACGGATGTACAACTCCGTTAATCTATCCTTCGATGATCTTCACATAAAAGGTACGGTTTCTTGGTCCGTCAAACTCGCAGAAATACAGATCTTGCCAGATGCCAAAGACGATCTCTCCATCATGGATGATCAGCGTCTGTGACGGTCCGACCACCGTCGTCTTCATATGTGCATGCGAATTTCCTTCTGCATGCTGGTAGAAGAACTGTTCTGCCGGAAATACTTTTTCAAAGCCACACAACATATCATGCACCACATCCGGATCTGCATTCTCATTGATTGTAAATCCGGCTGTCGTATGTGGTGAGAAGATCACAGCAATCCCTTCTCTTACACCGCTTCTTTCGATGTCTTCCCTTACCATTTCTGTTACCTTTGTCATTTGCTGCGATGCGTTTGTCGCAATCTGATGTTCGTACAGATGCATATGCACACCTCCTTATTTTTCCAGATAAGCTTCGAGTCTCGGAAGCTCTCTTTTCATCATTTCATAGCCATGATCGTAGAAAGCCATCAGCTTATCATAATCTTTTTCCAGTCTGGATACCGGCTTCATTTCCGGGCGAAGGACGAAGATATTTCCTTCTTTTTCCAGCTTTTCTATGTATTCTTCTGTCCGGTTATACATCACCGGTCTTCGGATACAGGTGCGGACAAGTGCCGGATATTTGCTGTACATCTTTCGGTATAACTTACCGACCGCTTTGGAAGTTGGGTTTTTGCGGTAGCCTTCCGGTCTCGTCAAAATGAGAACTATTTTTTTCAGTCCCTTTTCCTGCACATGCTTTACCGGAATGGAATCGGCAAGTCCACCATCCAGATACGGAATCCCGTCTATATTTACGATCGGACATACAAGTGGCATACTGCTGCTGGCGCGGCAGATCTTCATCAGCCGGTCACTGTCGTTCTCTTCGGTCATATATTCGGCATTTCCCGTAAGACAATTGGTTGTCACGATCTCACAGGTCATTCCATTCGAAAAATAAGTATCAAAATCAAACGGAAAGAGTTCATTCGGATATTTATTGAATATCATATCCATATCCAGAAGACTTCTTTCTTTTACGAAATCTTTAAGTCCGTAATAATAGCTGTATTCCTTTCCTCTGTGGATCATACAGTCCCTTGTCCGGCCAATCTGCTTTGAGACATAATCGACTGCGTTACAGGAACCTGCCGATACGCCGACCACGTATGAAAAATACAGATCTTTTTCCATCAAATAATCCAATGCGCCGGAAGTAAATACACCTCTTGTTGCACCGCCTTCCAACACCAGTCCTGCTTCTGTCAAAACACTCGCTCCTTTCGTCCTACCATGCTGTATATTTCGTGTATGATTTATAAGTATACCACAAATTCTTCCTTATGTTAATGCTTATTCTCTTGCGAAAATTGTGCAGTCATGTTACCATTATGAACGTAATGCAAAAATTGAAACGATAATTCTATTTGAATAAGGAGAATTTTTATGATTAGTACAAGTAATATCACCCTCCGCGTAGGGAAGAAAGCCTTGTTTGAAGATGTAAATATCAAATTTACAGAAGGCAACTGCTACGGTCTGATCGGAGCGAACGGGGCCGGAAAATCTACATTTCTTAAGATCCTTTCCGGGCAGCTTGAGCCGACCAGCGGAGAAGTCATCCTCACACCAGGTGAGCGTCTTTCTTTCTTACAGCAGGACCACTTCAAATACGACCAGTATCCGGTTCTTGATACTGTAATCATGGGAAATGCCCGTCTTTACGAGATCATGAAGGAAAAAGAAGTGATCTATGCCAAAGAAGATTTCACAGACGAGGACGGGATCAAGGCAAGTGAACTGGAAGCAGAATTTGCAACCCTGAACGGATGGGAAGCAGAATCTGATGCCGCATCTCTTCTGAACGGACTTGGAATTGAGACAGAGCTTCACTACAATATGATGAGCGAGCTGACCGGTGCACAGAAGGTCAAAGTCCTTCTTGCGCAGGCACTTTTTGGTAATCCGGATATTCTTCTTCTGGATGAGCCTACCAACCACCTGGATCTGGATGCGATCGCATGGCTGGAAGAATTCCTGATCAACTTTGACAATACCGTTATTGTTGTTTCCCATGACCGTTATTTCCTGAATAAGGTCTGCACACAGATTGCCGATATCGATTACGGTAAAATCCAGCTCTACGCCGGTAATTACGACTTCTGGTACGAATCCAGCCAGCTGCTGATCCGTCAGATGAAAGAAGCCAACAAGAAAAAAGAAGAAAAGATCAAGGAGTTACAGGACTTTATTTCCCGATTCAGTGCCAATGCGTCCAAGTCCCGTCAGGCAACTTCCCGTAAGCGCGCCCTGGAAAAGATCCAGCTTGATGAGATCCGCCCATCCAGCCGTAAATACCCTTACATCGATTTCAAACCGAACCGCGAGATCGGTAATGAAGTTCTGATGGTCGAAGGCTTATCCAAAACCATCAACGGGGAAAAAATCCTGGACAATCTTTCCTTCACACTGAACCGGGACGACAAAGTTGCATTTGTCGGTGGAAATGAATTTGCCAAAACTGTTCTCTTCCAGATCCTGATCGGAGAAATGGAGCCGGATGAAGGTACTTATAAATGGGGAATCACCACTACACAGGCATATTTTCCGAAAGACAGTGGAAAAGAATTTGACAATGACGATACCATCGTAGAATGGCTGACTCAGTATTCGGAAGAAAAGGATGTTACCTATGTACGAGGTTTCCTTGGAAGAATGCTTTTCGCCGGCGATGACGGTGTAAAGAAGGTTAAAGTTCTTTCCGGTGGGGAAAAGGTACGCTGTCTGTTATCCAAGATGATGATCTCCGGTGCCAACGTACTGATCCTCGACGAGCCTACTGACCACCTGGATATGGAATCCATCACTGCACTCAACAATGGAATGAAGAAGTTCCCTGGCGTACTTCTGTTCTCTTCAAGAGACCACCAGATCGTTGAAACGACAGCAAACCGTATTATGGAAATCCTTCCAGATGGTTCAATGATCGATAAGATGACAACTTACGATGAATATTTGAAAAATAATATTGGGGCTTCTAAGAGACAGGCAATCCTGGATCTGAATACAGAAGAACAGGATGACTAAGAATTTATCTTGTCGGTACATTTGTGCTGATGTATAATAAATCAGGACTAAAACTCAGGTAGTTCCCCCGAACAATTGAAGTTCGGTCCGACACCCGAGTTTTAGTCCTTTTTTATCTTTTTATATTCTTTTTTTGCTCTATATTACAGGCTTCCAACAAACCGCTCAAATGCTGCCCTGCCTTCTTCTGTCTGCTTATAAACACCAGCATCTTCCAGCACCTGGTTAAACACCTGTCCGATTTCCTCATGGAGAATGTCCATAATATTTTCTTTCGTAATGTCTGTATATTTTGGAAGGAATTCTTCTACCCAGTCTGCATGCTTTTCAAGTACTTCATTGCTGCGGATGTCCTTTCCTTCAAGGATTGCATCTGCAAGCTGTTCCATTTCACTTTTCAGTCTTGACGGCAGCACTGCAAGTCCCATCACCTCGATCAGACCAATATTCTCTTTCTTGATGTGATGTAATTTTGCATGCGGATGGTAAACGCCAAGCGGATGTTCTTCTGTCGTAATATTATTTCTGAGAACAAGATCCAGCTCAAAATACCCATCCCTGATTCTGGCGATCGGAGTGATCGTGTTGTGCGGTTCTCCGTTTGTCTCGGCAAAGATAAATGCTGCTTCGTCTGTATAAGATCTCCAACACATTAAAATGTGGTCAGCTGCGCTGATCAGACGTTCTTTGTCTTTGCCCTGCAGACGGATAACAGACATTGGCCATTTTACCATTCCGGCGCGCACATCTTCATACCCCGGAATCACATATTCTTTAATAACCGGAGCTTTTGCCATTGCAAATTCATGATTTCCACCCTGGAAATGATCATGGCTTAGGATCGATCCTCCTACGATCGGAAGATCTGCATTGGAACCAACAAAATAATGTGGAAACTGGCTGACAAAATCCAACAGCTTTGCAAAGGTTGCACGCTCAATTTTCATCGGCACATGCTCTCCGTTGAAAACGATGCAGTGTTCATTGTAATATACATACGGTGAATACTGGAATCCCCAGTCTTTTCCATCGATCCTGACCGGAATGATCCGGTGATTCTGTCTTGCCGGATGATTGACGCGACCGGCGTAGCCTTCATTTTCCTTACACAGCTGGCATTTCGGATAACCACTCTGTGTAGCATTTTTTGCTGCCGCGATCGCTTTCGGATCTTTTTCCGGTTTGGACAGATTGATGGTGATCTCCATCTCCCCATATGGTGTCTCTGTGATCCATTTCTGATCCTTTTTAATCCGGTATCTTCGGATATAATCACTGTCCTGACTAAGCTTGTAAAAATAATCGGTCGCCTTTTTCGGTCCTTCCTGATACAGTTCATAGAATTTATGGCTTACCATGCTCGGCAGCGGGACCAGTTTTCCCATGATTTTTGTATCAAACAGATCCCGGTACACGATTGAATCTGCAATCAGTTCTTTTTCCACTGCATAATCTGTAATCTCCTTCAGAATCTGTTCCAGCTCCTCTGCACCCCTGCTTCCTGGTGTCTCCTCGTAAGACTCCAGACCAAGTGCCTCTAAAATCTGATTGGTAACAAATATTTTATCTTCCGGTGCTACAAGCCCCGTATCTAATCCATACTGAACCAGTTCTGTAATTGCCTGATCGATCATTTTTCTTCCTCCAAATCTTTTTGCTCGTCTTATATCCATCCATTTTCAATGCGGCACATTTTTACACCGAATCCTTTATTTATTCAGATAGCAAACTAAAATCTGTATTTATGTCTAACCTTGACAGCTAGCATATTTTCGTTTACGCGATTACTTTCATTCCGCCATATTTACGAACCTTTAATACGTGGCAGGATCCTTCTCCAAATACTGCATCCAATGCTTTTCTGTACTCTTCTACAAAATCATTCTTCACAAATGCCTGAATGGTTCCGGCAAATCCGCCTCCATGCACACGGCATACTCCATGGTTTCCGAGTACATTTTCGCTGACTGCAAGGGCAATGGATACTGCCTGGTTCTGCACGTCACGGTTAGTATATACATTCTGAAGATATTTGAAAGAGGAATCCCCAGATGCTTTGATCATATTAAGGAAATCTTCAAATCTTCCTTCGCGAAGGGATGCAACCTGTGCTGCAACTCTCGCATTATCACCGAAGAAATGCATAGCCCGAAGCACCGGACGGTCTCCAAGCTTCTCGCGGAGTACCGGGATCGCTGCAAAAAATTCTTTTTCATCTACGTCACGGAGGACTTCTTTTCCAAAATATGTTGCAATAGCTTTCATATCCGCCGGAATCTGTGCATAATCCGGTGTCAGATCCTGATGAGAACCTTTGGTATCTACGATGCACAGACTGCATGCATGATTTTCAAAATCTACATCTACTTTTTCTACAACCGGAGCCTTTGGATCTTTGAAATCAATGTGGATCAGTCCACCAACCGCGCAGGCTGTCTGGTCCATCAGACCACTTGGCTTTCCAAAGTAAACATTTTCAGAATACTGACCAATCTGTGCAATCTCTACCATGCTGATCTGCATATCGTTGTAAAGTCCGGAAACAATGGTTCCAATGATTGTTTCAAATGCAGCAGACGAGGAAAGTCCTGCTCCGATCAGCACATCACTTGTCACATAAGCATTGAATCCACCAATCTTGTATCCGCGTTCTTTCAGTCCTGCAAGTACGCCACGGATCAGTCCGATAGATGTCCCTTCTTCTTTGTCAACCTTTTCTACATCATTCGCATCGATAACGATCATATCATATCCTTCAGATACCACACGGACAGTCATATCTTCATTTTTATTTACAATTGCGATCGCATCCAGATTAATAGAGGTTGCAAGCACCATTCCGTGCTGATGATCTGTATGATTTCCACCAACTTCACTTCGTCCCGGTGCGCTGTATACTTCCACTTCTCTGTCCCCATATAATTTCTGATACTCTGCCATCGCTTTTACATAGCGTTCTTCCTGATGTGCAATCACACTTTCATCAATATAAATATCTTTTAATGTATCACGGTACACGCCCTGTTTCATTTCTTCCATAAGTTTTGTAAGCTGTTTCATCTTCATTTCCTCCAAATACATTTTCGATTCTGCTTTGATAATTGTATTATAAAATATATTTAGTAAATTTGCAATATATATTTACTAAATATTTCAATAAATTTACTAGTGAATTTTTGTACAGTTCTACATAATTCTTTCACTTTCCATTTTTTTACTCCTCTGTTATAATAGAAGAATCAGAAATTTTTTAACAAGGGGGCCGCTTATGGCAACAATCAAAGATATTGCTTCTGCTGCCGGTGTTTCTGCCGCAGCAGTTTCACGTATACTGAATAATGATGAGACGCTCAATGTCTCACCGGAAACCCGACAGAAAGTACTGGATACTGCAAGAGAGCTGCATTATGTAAAGCGCGGACGTCCTTCTGTCAAATCACTTTTTACCCTTGGGATCATTCAGTGGTTCTCTTCCCAGCAGGAACTGGAGGATAATTATTATCTTCTGATCCGTCAGGGAATTGAAGATTACTGCCTCTCACACAATATCCAGATTGTGCGTACCTACAAAAGCGACATCAATTACATGGACGTTCTGAAGGATGTAGACTGTCTGATCTGTATCGGCAAATTCAGTCAGGAGGAAATTTCTTATCTGTATGAGATGAATTCGTGCATCCTGTTCCTGGATATGCCGGTAAACGATGACCGGATTTCCACGATCATTCCGGATTTCGGCGAAGCAGTTACAGAAGCTCTGGATTATCTGACCGGGATCGGGCACCGGGAGATTGGTTTCTTTACCGGAAAAGAATATATCGGCGAAAATCATCTCTATCCGGATTACCGAAAAAAAGTCTTTATTGATTACTGTGATGCACACGATTTGATTTATGAGCCTTATATCCAGGAGGGTGTCTTCCAGATTTCTTCCGGTTATGAGATGGCATGCAATCTGATTAACGGCGGCAAACTGCCGACGGCGATCTTTGCAGCAAGCGATCCGATCGCTTTTGGTGCGATCAAAGCCTTTACCGAACACGGGATCCGTGTTCCGGAGGATATTTCCATCGTAGGCTTTGATGATATCAATATGGCACAGTTTTCTGCTCCACCGCTGACAACGGTCAGTGCGCCAGCTTATCATATGGGAATGTACGGAGCTTCTATTCTGCAGCATCTCCTGAGGGAGCATCCGGGACCTGCACTTAAGATCAAACTGCCGTGTAAGCTGGTTGTCCGGAATTCGTGTAAAGCGATTGAAAAATAGCTCCTTATCTGTCTAAATATACCAATGAATTTTATCTAACATCAAAAAGCTCCCATCCGGAGAAGAAATGAGTTATAATTAGCTCACATTTCTCCGGATGGGAGTTTTTTTATTAAACAATTCATCAGAAAGCCTTTAGGACATCAAATAACTTTCTACCAGTCCTGCACTGACTCTTGATAATAAGTCACATTTTCCTGTAAAATTTCTATTTTTCCATCTTTCACTTCCGCAATTGATACCGCACAGTTCTTATGTACCCCCTGCTGCCAGTACCCGGAAATCGGCAGACCTTTCATCAGGCTCAGAATCCCGCAAAGTGCTGCACCATGTGTGGATAAAAGTACATTTTTATCCTGAAGCTCTTCTTTCTGATAAAGCTCTTCCAGAAAATTATTCAGACGTGCCCGCACTTCTTCAAAGGATTCCCCTCCTTTTGGCGGCTGATACACTTCCGGTGCATTAAAAAAGTTGCGAAATCCCGGATCCGGAATATTCCATCCCTCTTCTCTACAGCAAAGTCCCTCAAATTCTCCAAAGCTCATCTCCTGGATCCGCTTATCCGGAACAATCGGAACCTCCCTGTCCCCCAGGACGAGCCGTGCCGTCTCTGCCGCCCTTTTCAGCGGGCTTGTGTAACAGACCGCAAATGGAACATCTGCGAGTGCCGGAGCCGTCTCTTTTGCAAGTAGTTTTCCAAATTCATTCAGCGGAATATCCACCTGTCCCTGTAATTTTCTTTTTTTATTCCAGTCCGTCTCTCCATGACGGATCATATATATTTTCATCTCTTAGCTTCCTCCTGCTATCATTAAAAACACACGTATCCTCCGTGCCAGTCAGCATAGCGATTGGCACGGGAGTTAACAGTAACGATTATAGCACATTTTTCACCTTTCTTCCACCAAAAGGCTTGTTATTAAACTTTATGACAGTTATAATAAACGTAGTACAAAAAAGGAGATACTTGATTATGGAGAAAATTACCAGTTTCACAATAGACCATTTGAAACTTGTTCCTGGGCTTTACGTCTCACGTAAGGATTTTGCCGGCGAACAGGTCATTACAACCTTTGATATCCGCATGACCAATCCGAATGAAGAACCGGTTATGAATACTGCAGAAGTTCACACCATCGAACATCTTGGTGCAACCTTCCTTCGTAACCACAGGGACTACGCATCAAAAACACTTTACTTTGGACCAATGGGATGCCGTACCGGCTTCTACCTTCTTCTTGTAGGTGATTATGAATCAAAAGATATCGTTCCACTGATGAAAGAAATGTTTGCTTTTATCGCAGACTTCAATGGGGACGTACCGGGAGCTGCTGCAAAAGACTGCGGAAACTATCTGGACATGAACCTTCCGATGGCAAATTATATGGCAAAAAGATATCTGACTGAGGTTCTGGAAAATATTACAGAAAAACAGCTGGTTTATCCTGAATAAGCCTTACTATATGAACCTGAAAATGGGAGCCAAACATACCATCCATTGATTTTCTTCAAATGTTCCTGTATGTTTGCTCCCATTCCTGTTTTCAATCAAAACTCTCTATGATACACTTTCGGAATTTCTACCAGAACCTCTCTTCCGTTGTAACATAATCTGCCGGAAGATCAAATTCTTCGGTCTCAATTTCTTCTACGATCTGCATTTCATAAGCAGCTGCGATCCGGCAGATATCTTTCCGTTTTTCAAAATAACGATCATAAAATCCACCGCCATAACCGACACGGTTCTTTTTTTCATCAAAAACACTTCCCGGCAGGATTGCCAGTGTAGTCTGCCCTTCTCCGGCTTCATAAACAGGGCATTCTTTTTTCGGCTCCAGGATGCCATAAGCCCCCTTTTCCAGATCCTCAAAAGAATGTATCTGATAAAACTCCATCTCTTTTCCCGCTACCCGTGGCACATAGACCTTTTTTCCAAGCTCCCATGCCTTCTCGATCAGTGTTCCGGTTTCCACCTCTCCACGAAAATCAATATACGCAAGAAGGTTGTCTGCATTTTTAAATGTCTCTGTCTCTTCAATGCGTCTCATGATCCGTAGGCTCTTCTCCCGAACCTCTTCTTTTGGAAGTGCCTGTCTCATTTTCAGAATTTTTGCCCTAATTTCCTTTTTTCTGTCCATATTTCTCACCCAGATTTGTAATGGATCCATCCTTCTCCTTGATTGAAATGTTATTAAGCTGTCCACGAAGATTTCTTTTGAATGCATCTACATATTCCCGTCTGAGAATCTGCTGTTCTTTTTTCTCTTCCTCTGTCAGTCCTTCTGCTTTTGATTTTCTATATAATTCATTAATGCGTTCAATTTTTGCTGTCTCCATTTTTCTTTTGTCCCTTCTTTGTTTTTCTATATAATAATGTTATCTTTTTAATCAGCTGGAATAATTTTCCAGGAACCCATAAAGCTTGTCTTTTCCCTCTAACCGCTTTCCCTCCCGGATCTCATTCTGCAGTTCTTCCGGAAGCTCTTCGACACGGATATTCGTATATTCATAAATACTTGTCTGGTCGTCCAGATAAACAATCACATATCCGTTGCGGTTTTTCAGATAATACACCCCTTCTTTGTGTGCGCCACCCTGAGTGCTGACTGTCTGTTCTGTTTCCTGCTGCTCCGTCTGTTCTGTCCTTGCAATTTCTTTCCTGTAATTATAATCTGCATAATATGCATAAGATAAGATCGCAAGAATCAGAAGAGTCCCCGTTAAAAGACCAATATGATATCTTGTTTCCATAAGGAACACTCCTTTTTCTACAAGTATTGGTCTGCTTGGAGGATTTTATTCATTATGGGGGAATTTTTAGGTTGTGATATCAAATCATCCACAGCTTAGTAATATCTGCGTTCTTTTAATAAATGGCATTTTTTGCAGACTATTACAATTTGGTGACCTTTTGGGAGACCGAGGAGTTCTTTTTCGGACATGCCACCCATTTTAAGGAGAACGACTGCGTATACCGCTACTGCCACGATGAGGGCGATCAGGGTTGCAATTCTTCCTCCGATGAAGGTGTCAAGTACGAAATGCACTGCCCATGCCAAAATTGCCATAACAGCTCCGGCGATAGACGGAATAACAAAAGTCTTACGGCTCTCCTGAAGATATCCACATGCTTCACGGATATCATGTGCATTCATGATACACATGCATAAAGAGAACACAATCTTACTTCCAATCAGTGCATAAATGCCCCATTTGAACATAACAAGCATAATAAACAGAGATACAATATGTAGTATCAGGGATACCATTGCATTTTTTACCGGTTCCATCATACGGTCCAGACCCTGAAGCACTGTATTCGTAACGGTTGAAAGTGAATAAAATACCAGGGAAATTGCTCCGATCTTCAGCATAATTCCCTGTGTTACATTATCTACATTCGGCCACAGGAAATCCATGATAGGCTGACCAAGTGCAAAGAATCCAAACGCGCTTGGAATCGCGATCAACATCGTGTAACGAATAACTGTATAAATCCGGTTATGTAACAGTCTTCTGTCATGATTCTCTGCCGCGCTTACAAGCCCCGGGATCACAGATGATCCCAATGCACTCGCAACGGCAAGCGGTACGTTAAACAGGGTATAATACTGTCCTAATTTACCAAGAAGCTCTGCACAGACCGCCTCACTGGTTCCCTGTGCGCCCATGATCTTATTGAACATAGCACTGTCAATAACATTTGCACTGTTATAAATCGTTGTACTTAAAATGATCGGTGCGATCGTCAGAATCAGGATCTTGAAAATCGCACGGTAATCATCCAGTTCTTTCGAGGTATCCCGCTTCATCTGCCGCATCATCGGCTTGCGGAATACCACATAGCAGAACAGTAAGAACAGCAGACCGATCAGAGCACCGGCTACTGTACCAAGTGTACCTCCTGCTGCGGAATAGGCTGGTCCCAAAAGGTTATTCCCCTGCACCTTAGCCATCTGTTTTCCATTTTCCAGAAGAACGGCTGCACCTACAACGCTGACAATCGCATTGAGAAGCTGTTCAATGATCTGCGAAATTGCAGTCGGGATCATCGTTCCCATCCCCTGGAAATAGCCACGAAAAACTGCCATAATCGCACAAATCAGGAGTCCGGGAGCAAGCACCTTCAAAGAATAGCAGCTCATTTTGGCTCCCATCAGATATTCTGCGATCGCCTCTGCTCCAAAAAATACGATCACCATGATCGTGACACCAGATAGCGCAGCTATGATCAGCGATGCCTTCAATACCCTGAATGCATTTTTCCGTTCTCCTGCCGCCATTTTGAATGACACCAGCTTTGATACCGCAACCGGCAGACTGTAAGACGAAATGATCAGAGCAATAGAATACACCTGAAATGCCATATCATAATAGCCCTGCCCTTTAAGCCCCATAATATTGAGCATCGGGATCCGGTATACTGCCCCGATGATCTTTGTGATAATACCGGCTGCCGCAAGGATACTTCCCTGCATTAGAAAACTGCCGCCCTTTGATTTTTTCCTTTTACCCATACGTTAAAACCTCATACTTTTATCTATCTTGTAATTCCCAGCATCTCCAGAACTTCCCGCTGTTTCTTTTCCATCACGAGCCGTTCTTCATCTTCCATATGGTCATAACCTAATAAGTGCAACATACTGTGCGCAGTAAGGAAAGCAAATTCACGTTCTACCGAATGGCCATATTCTTCTGCCTGCTCCTTTGCGCGCTCTTTGGAAATCACAATATTGCCGAGCATCAGTTCTCCGGTCTCCGGATCAAATGAACTGTCATCTGTATCCAGATATGCATAATCAGCCGGTGACGGGAATTCCGTCATCGGAAATGACAGGACATCGGTTGCACGGTCGATTCCGCGAAATTCCAGGTTCATCTGTCGGATCTCCTCATTCATCGTAAGAAGAAGTTCTACCTGCGCCTCGTATGGACACTTCTCATAATCCAGGACTGCATCTGCAACTTTTGTCGCCAGTTCTTCATAAGGCAGCTTTAAATCCAATGCTCCCTCATCCTCTAAAAATAGTCTCATCTTGTTCCTCGTTTCTTTCTGTCTCTAGTGTGGGATTTTTTCTGTTCCTGCTTTTGCTCGTATTCCTCGTACGCTTTAACAATTCGCTGTACCAGCGGATGTCTGACAACATCCCGGCTGGTCAGACGGCAAATCGAAATATCTTCCAGATTCTTGACTACACTCACTGCCACATCAAGTCCGGATGTCTGTCCTGCCGGAAGGTCTTTCTGTGTAGAGTCTCCGGTGATCACGACTTTGGATCCAAAACCAATACGTGTCAGGAACATCTTCATCTGCGCCGGTGTGGTATTCTGTGCCTCATCCAGAATAATAAAAGCGTTGTCAAGGGTTCTGCCTCGCATATAGGCAAGAGGCGCAACCTCGATCAGCCCTTTTTCTGAATTCTTGATAAAGCTTTCTGCTCCCATGATCTGATAGAGTGCATCATAAAGTGGTCTTAAATATGGATCGATCTTGCTCTGCAGATCTCCCGGCAAAAAGCCAAGCTTTTCTCCTGCTTCAATTGCCGGACGTGTCAGAATGATACGCCCCACTTCATTGCGTTTGAACGCCGTGATTGCCATTGCCATCGCCAGATAAGTTTTACCGGTTCCGGCAGGGCCAAGGCCAAAGGTAATCATCTTTTCCCGGATCGCATCCACATATTTCTTCTGTCCGAGCGTCTTTGGTTTGATTGGCTTTCCCTGAAGTGTATGACAGATCAGGTCTTTATCAATTGTCAGAATATCTTCCGCGCTGTCTTCCATCGTAAGGGACAGGGCATAGTCTACATTCTGCTCCTGGATCGTGTTTCCGCGCCTGGAAAGCTCGGTAAGCTGCGACAATACCTGCTGCGCCCTCTCTACATTCTTTTCTTCTCCAAGGACTTTCACCTTTCCATTTCGCGCGATCAGTGTAACATGTAAAGCTCTCTCAATTTTTTTTGCAAATATATCGAACTGGCCAAACACATTTTTTTCATGTTCAGCCGGTATGTCTATCATGGTCTCAAGAATTCCCATAAATCAGTTTCCTTCCTGCTGTATATTTTCTGCATCTGCCTTCGGCAGTTCATGTACCGTTCCTTTTTGTACAATTCCGAACGGTCCGGATAAAACCAGTTTCCCCTTTGCCGAATACCGGTTCGTCTCCCTGTATATTTTAACATCATTCTCTGAAATTTGAACCCCTTTTTTCTCTAATCGGGCGCAAAACTTCTCAAAATTATAGGACAGAATTTCTCTTGCTTCCCTGTCTGTATAAGAAATCTCCTCTTTTCTGCTCTCTTTGCTCCGTTCAACTCTTACCGAGACCGGAAATGGAAAGTGTCTCTCCAAATACAGGATATATCTGCAGGTCAGCGCATTATATTCCGGGTAAGGTAGCTCCCGCCTGCCAAAAAGATACAGCCTTCCCGGTGTTTCTATCCAGAACCTCCAGCTCTTCTTGCCGGTATCTTTCCATACCGGATGCAGCCTGTCAAGAATATCTGTATACGCAACCGTTGTCTGTGCTATTATGTCTGCATCCGATACCCGGTACTGGTATCCTGTCACCTCATCTGAATCATTCTTTACTTCCACACTTCCACTCACAAGGATCTCTCCTTTTTTTACCTCACTGCCTTCCCGGACAAGCGGATTCCCTTTTCGTGTAATGATCTTCTGAATGATCCCGTCCGCTTCTGCCACAATATCCATCGGCGCTTCCGCCTCAGCTTCTGTCTGCAGCTCCTTCCGGTCAGGATTCTCCCTGACTTTAATCTTCAGACAACTCCCATGAACATAGGCTGAAACCCAGATAATATCGTCGTATTCCATACGAATATCTTTTTCAATCCGGTCACAGTCTACATTCTTTTTTGCCATTCCACAGGCAATTCCCTTTTCTGTCAGAAAAGAAAGCAAAACCTCATCTGTCCTTGCAAGGTTTCCATCAATCTGAATCCTCCATATAAAAGAAGAAAGCAGAAAGATCAGACAGATTGCGATGACCGATCCTGTAAAAAAAAGCTTCCGTCCACGGTATTTATGTATAAAAAACGGGACTCCTCTTTTCTGGGTGATCCGTACCTTTGCCCTGCTCTTCCTGACCATTGGTCGCAGTCTGCGGAAATCCCGGACGCGGATATTCATCTCATATGCCCCTTTTGCCGGTCTCAGATTCCAGAGAAAAATCCCATGATAACAGCAAAGATTTAAAAAACGTTCCGGTGAATATCCTTCAACTCTGATGCGCAGGTATCCGGCAAGATTATTCAGAATATATCGCAGCATCTTCGTCATCCCTTCCTAAGAATACTCAATTTTCTCTACCTTTCCGGTAATCTTCATATCGGTTGTTGTATAGTAGTTGATCTCAAGTGATTTCCCTGTGATGCGAATCTGCCCGCTACGTACATTTATACGGATCAGCTGTTCAGTATATTCCAGAATTCCACGGTAATTCTCTATATTCACTTCATAATGTCCTGTAAGAGTCAGAATCGGGACACCCAGCACCACATCCTTCGGCAAATTTGCTGCATCTGCCATGCGATACCTTCGTGTCCCGTCTTCTTGTTCGGATCTCTGTCTCATATTGCCGCATATACCGTTTTGTTGACAGTGTATGCTTCAGAACCACATAATATTCCTATGCTGTATAATTGCTGAATTTTCCTGGGAGCAGTCTTCCAGCACATGCATGAATTTCGATCTGACCTTTTTCTCCGGCAATAAACTTTAATACCGTTGTCTCATCTGACAGTTCCGGTGTCGGTCTGCCAATCGTAAGCACATTCTTCTTTGCGTAAGTTGTAAAGGTATATTCACTGCCCGGTCGCAGAGAACAGATGGGTCTGCCATTTAAGAAAAATGCATCCTGTCCGCCAGTATAACCGCCCTCTTCTTCGATAATACGGATCGTTGCCGGAGCAAAAAGGCAATCCGGTTCCTGCTGTGGCTGTTCCCAGACATTCTGTTGATTATCCCAGCCGTTCTGATTCTGGTTCCATCCATTTTGCTGATTATCCCAGCTGTTCTGGTTCTGGTTCCATCCATTTGGCTGATTATCCCAGCCGTTCTGGCTCTGATTCCATCCACCTGACTGATTATTCCATCCATTTGGCTGGTCTTCTGGTCTGTAATTTCCCATCGGTGCTTTTTTTGCAACCCAGTAAGAAGTGAAACCGCCAATTGCAGCTCCGATAATTCCAAAAAAATATGCCCCGTAAAATGCATTATCACCTGCATTCAAAAGCTGCATCAGCCAGGCTCCGACAAAAGTACCGGTAAATTCAAGGCCAAACCACAATCCCAGTGTCAATGCACGATATTTTTTTGGATTCTGTCCTCTTTCTATCGCGTGCTTTCCATTCACACGCCAAAGCCATATAAGACAAATAATTTCTAACATTTGTTTTCCCTCTTTCGCGCTTCTATTTTGTTACATAAAAGTATTATATCTTCAATCGCAGCTGAAAACAATCCATTATTCTGTGAAAACTTTATAAAATCGAACAGACTGGCTCCTCCATGATCCGGATATACAAAAAAATCGATCCTACTTTTCCTGTGATTGTAAGATCGATTTTTCATTTCTTTGTTATACTTGAATTCTCGCGGCGGCATCCTGGCTGATAGCGAACCGCTTCTGGTCAGATGCTATAATCATCATACCACTGGCATCATTCTGGATCACATGGATTTCGCTGCCCTCTTTGATTTTGAATTCCTTTAATTTTTCTAGCACCTCCGGTACTCCGAACATCCATTTGATCGTGTACCATTTTCCCGGAACAGCTGTTGATAATGCCTGCATTTTTACACCTTCTTTTTTTCTCCTTTGACTTTACTACAGTATACTCGCTTTCATATTGGTTAGTCAACGGCAATGTTTTTTAGTTATTATATACACAATTCCATTCAATAGCCATATTTAACAATTATTTTCAGAATTCAACTTCTGTTTTATCACCCTCACTATAAGTTTGAGACTATATTATCCGAACATCTTAAAAACTTAATTTATAAAAAATATGAGAAAACAAATTTACTTTTTTAAGCGGTTTTATCTGAAAAATTGAAAAACAACGGAACTTTCCACCTTGTATTTACAAGAAATTTTGAACGTGCTATCCTCCCACTATCGACAACGTCGAAAATATGAAATGACAATCGCAGCACAGACATGCAGAAAGAGGAATCATTATGAATTTAGAAAAAATAAGAATGGAATCAGATTCAATCGGAGAAATGGAGGTTCCTGCAGATGCATACTACGGTGTGCAGTCCCTTCGCGCAAAGCAGAATTTCCCGATCACAGGAAACAAGTTGCATCCACTTTTCATTCAGAACCTGGCAAAAATAAAAAAAGCCGCCGCACTCACCAACCGGAGTGCTCTCAGGCTTCCTGTTACCAAAGCATCCGCCATCATCAAAGCCTGCGATGAAATTGTAGAAGGCAAATTTTGTGACGAATTTATTGTTGATGCAATTCAGGGCGGTGCCGGAACCAGTGCAAATATGAATATAAATGAAGTGATCGCAAATCGTGCCGAAGAAATTCTCGGTGGGAAAAAGGGCGCATACCAGCTAGTCCATCCTAATGATCATGTCAATATGGCTCAGTCAACCAATGATGTGATTCCGACAGCAGGAAAGCTGACCGTTCTCGATCTGTTAAAGCCTCTCACAAAGGAACTTGACCGTCTTGCTGTCTGCCTCACAGAAAAAAGCGAAGAATTTGATGATGTTCTGAAAATGGGAAGAACACAGCTGCAGGATGCCGTTCCGATGCGTCTTGGTCAGACATTTCACAGTTATTCCTCTATGGTACGACGGGATGTAGAACGTATCTGCAGCATCTCTCATGAAATGTATACCTTAAATCTTGGCGGAACTGCGATTGGAAGTGCCATCAACGTCTCTGAAATCTATCTTCATAACATTGTCCCGAAGCTCAAAAAAGTAACCGGCTATCCTCTGAAACAGGCAGATGATCTGTTTGATGCCACAGAGAATCTGGACGGATTCGTTGCCATATCCGGTGCCGTAAAGACCTGTGCCATAGATCTCTCCAAAATGTGCAACGATCTCCGGCTTCTCTCTTCCGGTCCAAAAACAGGACTTGGCGAGATCAACCTTCCTGCACGTCAGAATGGCTCCTCCATCATGCCTGGAAAAATCAATCCGGTCATTCCGGAGGTCGTCACACAGGTCGCTTTCCATATCGTAGGTCACGATACAACCATCACAATGGCTGCTGAAGCAGGTCAAATGGAACTCAATGCTTTCGAGCCTGTCGTATTCTATAACCTGTTCGAATCGATCAGCACTCTTCAGGAGGCTGTCTCTACTCTGATCGACAATTGTATCAGCGGAATCACGGCAAACCGCGAAAGATGCCTGTCCCTGATGGAAAGCAGTGCCGGAATCGCAACCGCCCTCTGCCCGTATCTGGGATATAAAACCTCCGCAAGAATCGCGAAAACATCTCTGAAAACCGGAAAAATTGTACGAGAGCTGGTTCTGGAAGAAAATCTGATCAAGGCAGACGAGCTGGATGAAATTCTGGATGCTTATGCAATGACCGAACCTGAAGTCATACTCATAAAAGAAGCAATGTAACAAGACAAAAGCCCCAGGATCTATCAACTCATTACCCGTGATAAATCCTGGGGCTTCCTTCATTTAAAATACCACCGTTTCCCCTGTTCCAAGTGCATGTACCATTTCGCCAAGTTCTTTTTTCAGAATCCCGAATGCAATATTTCCGGTACAGTGACCGGTATAGATTTCCTCTACGCCAAGCCCTTTCAATTCCTGCGCAGTTTCCACAACCTCTTCCTCTGGTATGGCAAGTGTATCCATGCCCGAGAGCTTCATCATATGGAATCCACCGACAACCGCATAGACCTTTTGCCCGCCGAGTGCCATCTGCACTTCTCGCACAATATTGACAATTCCCCCATGGGAACAGCTATTAAATATCACCAGTCCTTTTCCCGTCTCAAAAACCACACTCTGCTCATGTGCAAAATCATCTGCAATAAACTCTTCACCGATTTTCCGGTACATGTGCGCCCTGCGTCCCATCTCATAAAGACCGCCGGTAAAATGCGGTACGACCCAGACGCCTTTTTCAACTTCACAGACTGCATTTAACGGACGGAACCGCTCTTTATAATTTTCCAGAAGATGCTGCGGAATTCCAATATATTTATCTTTTCCTTCTGTCCGGTAAAAACAGTTCTCAGCAGACGTCTCCTGCATATAGACCGCTGCTTTGTCATTCTCCTTAAAAAACTCCTCGAAACCGCCACTGTGGTCATAATGTGCATGGGATAAAAACGCCGTATCTACTTTCGAAAGATCAATCCCCAGCTCCTTTGCATTTTCTGCAAAGAGTGCTGTTGCGCCAGTATCCAGAAGGTACGTCTTTCCCTCATATTCGATATAAACCGACAGTCCATGTTCTGCACAAAGTCTGCATCTGGAACTGTTTTCTACTAATACTACCATCTTCATATGAATCAGCCTCTTTTCTATTTGTGATAGGGTTCTCCCGACATGATCCGGTATCCACGGTAAATTTGCTCTAGCAGGATTACACGCATCAGCTGGTGCGGAAATGTCATTTTTGAAAAACTAAGTGCATAATCCGATTTTTCCAGAACTGCCTTCCCGATCCCTATGGATCCGCCAATCACAAAAATAATGTGACTGGTTCCCTGAATGCCAAGTTTTTCAATTTTCTCTGAAAATTCTTCGGAGGTCAGCTGCTTTCCGCCTATCTCCAGTGTAATAAGATATGCATCCTCACGGATATATTTCAAAAGACGTTCGGCCTCTTTTTGCCGGATCATTTCCTCTGCATTTTCGCTGGCATTGTCCGGTGTCTTTTCATCCGCCACCTCAATGATCTCCAGCTTGCAGTAGCGGCTCAGTCTCTTCGTATATTCCGCGATCGCATCCCGCAGATACTTTTCTTTTATTTTTCCAACCGTCAGTACGGTTATCTTCATCCTCTTCTTTCCTCTCTTTCGCTATATCAGTCTGTACAATTATGCCCTTTCATACATATAAAGCTCATGCAGTGCTCTTGTTGCACAGATGTATTTTGCCTGCCCGGTCATCGGATTTTCTTTCTTCGGGAATACGCCGAATACCTGATCAAATTCCAGTCCTTTTGCCATATAGAAAGTCGTTACTGTCACGCCTTTTTCAAAGGTACTGCTGTCCCGGTCAATACAGTTTACCGGAAGTCCACGGTTTGAAAGCATCCTGGTCATTGTATACGCCTCGTCCATCGTCTCCGTCAGAACTGCGGCGGTCTCATATTTATCCATTCCGGCATCTGCCTCCCGGATAAGTTCATTTAACAGTTCCTCATCCGAATCAAATGTCTTTTCGGTCACTGGTTTGCCATGACGCTCCAGATATTCCAGATCCTTTTCCCCGGTAAATTTCGCTGCATACTCTGCGATTTCAATGGTATTCCGGTAACTTTTATTCATGATGATCTTGCGGATCGTACGTCCGAAAATCTTCGGCAAGAATGTCAGTACATCCTGCATCTGACTGTCCAGTGTCTGCGCCCGGTCGCCAAGGATCGTCATCCGGCAGGAAAACAGCCGGGACAGTACCACGTACTGCAAATATGAATAATCCTGCATCTCGTCGATCACCAGATGCTTGATATGCTTATGTCTGGTTCCTCCAAGCATTCGGTATTTGAGATAAAGTACCGGAAATACGTCTTCATACTGGAGTTTTCTGTTCTCATACGGAATTTTTGCCAGTGTCTCATACCCACTGTCCTCCAAAAACCAATTATATATTTTGTAAATATCACGGGTGACATACATCCGGTTGAATTTCTCCCGGATCTCTTCTACCTCATCTTCCGGAAGATTCCGGTTATACAATGTCTCGTATTCATCCACCAGATATTCCATCACCGCATCCATTCTTGCAAGGATCGGAATATCCTGAAATTTGAAATAGAACAGATGGATCAGCTCCTCTTCGGTTTTTTCCAGAGTACGGATCTTAACCGGCTTAAAATCCATCAGCTGATCTTCCAGAACTGCCAGAAAGCCTTCCATCTCTCCGACAAATCCGGCAGACTGCTTCTTCAGATAGCTCTCCCGGATTCCCATCTCCGGAAAATGGATCAGCTTCTCCAGATAATCATAACGGTCCTCACAGTCCGATACGATTCCTTTCAATTCTCTGTACGCAAACAGATCAAAACTCATCTCCTGGATATTTTCTTCTCCAAGCTCTGGCAGAATGTGGGAAATATAATCCGCAAATACGCTGTTCGGTGAAAGGATCAGGATATCCGATGCTTTTAAATTTTTCCTGTCGTGATACAAAAGATATGCAATCCGGTGCAGTGCAACAGAGGTTTTCCCACTTCCTGCGGCTCCCTGAATGACCAGAACTTTGTCCTTTACATTCCGAATGATCTCATTCTGTTCTTTCTGGATAGTACGAACAATATTCTTCAGTTGTACATCCCCGTTACTTCCAAGCTCCTGTTTCAGGATCTCATCATCAATCTTGGTGTCACTTTCAAATGCATAAACCATCTTCCCTTTCTTGATCTTATACTGCCATTTGGAAGTAATCTCCCCTTCAATGGTTCCTCCCGGTGCTTCATAAGAAGCCTGTCCTCTGTCATAATCATAAAAAAGACCGCTCACTGGCGCCCTCCAGTCGTAGATCAGTGGCGTCATTCCTGCCTTAGGCGCAAAATTGCCGATTCCGATGTAAAAACTTTCGCTTTCTTCTTCCCCCTCAAAGAGAAAATCCACTCTTCCGAAATATGGGGAGTCGATCATTTTCTTAAGGCGCTGTTTTTTCATCAGACGTTCATTGTTCGCATTAACTTCTCCGAGAAGTGCCTGCTGATTATCATAATTTTCATAACCATACTCATCCATCTCCGTATAGTTTTCCCAATAATAATCATGCATGCTCTCAATCTGTTTTTCTCCTTCAAGAAACAATGCGTTGATCTCGGTAATGCGTGTCTTCAGTTTCTCTTCAACCTCTTCCAGAAACCGAATCTCACTGTTCATTGCGTCGTTATTACTCATATTCAAACCCTCTCATGATTACATCTTCCGATGATTTGTGCAATCTCTTCCGGCATCTTTGCAATGTAATCTGCACCGGCACTTTGAAGCTCCGCAAGATCTCCGTATCCATACAGGACACCGATCACCTGGATCCCATTCTCCTTTGCACCGTAGATATCATTATTTCTGTCACCGACCATAACGACCTGATCGTAATTCTCCCTTTCCACGCCCAGGTTATCCAACGCATATCGGATCACATCCGCCTTCCGGATCAGAGAGCCATCCATCGTAGCCCCGTAAATCCCTGCAAAATATTTTGCAAAGTCAAATTTGTCCGCAATCCTTTTTGCATACTCTTCCGGTTTGGAAGTCGCCACTGCAAGTATATATCCTTCATTTTTCAAGGATTCCAGCGTCTCCGCAAGCCCTTCATACACCGAATTCTCAAAAATGCCTTTCACCGCATAATATTCCCGGTAATACTTTACTCCAAGCAGTGCCTCTTCCTCAGACATCCCATAATATTTCTCCATTGATTCCGTCAACGGCGGTCCGATAAATTTCTTTAAAGTATCCCGCTCACCAACCTCCCGGTTCATTTTATTCAGCGCATACTCCACCGAATTCATGATCCCCGGTCCCGATTCCGTAATCGTCCCATCCAAGTCAAATAAGATATATTTATACTTCATAATAACCCTCTTTCACAAAATAATATTTTTTTATTGTACCATTTTTAACTCTTCTTGTCCAGAAACCCTAATCTCCAAACCTCCTTTAAAATCAGCCAAAACATACAAACCAGCGTCCGTTTCTCCGTCCTTTATAATCGCCAGTTTTCTCCCCTTTGCACAACTTGAATTGGAACGATTATTTTTTCAAAGTGGTCTACACAACCTATACAAAAACCGCAGTCCCTATCAAAGGAAACTGCGGTCATAACCCTTATTTATTTGAAAGATACTCGTCGATACCTCTTGCACCAGCTTTTCCGGCTCCCATAGCAAGGATTACTGTAGCTGCACCTGTTACGGCATCTCCACCTGCGTATACGCCTTCTTTAGAAGTCTTTCCGTGTTCTTCGTCTGCAACGATACATTTCCACTTGTTAACTTCCAGTCCTTCTGTTGTAGAAGAAATCAGCGGGTTCGGTGATGTTCCGAGTGACATGATAACTGTATCAACATCGATCACGAATTCAGAACCTTCAACCGGCACAGGACGTCTTCTTCCTGATGCGTCCGGTTCACCAAGTTCCATACGAACACATTTGATTCCTTTTACCCATCCATCTTCTTCGAGGATTTCTACCGGGTTCGTCAGTAGATCGAACTGTACACCTTCTTCTTTTGCGTGATGAACTTCTTCTACACGGGCCGGAAGCTCTTCTTCACTACGACGATATACGATATGAACTTCTGCTCCAAGACGAAGTGCTGTTCTTGCAGCATCCATTGCTACGTTACCACCACCAACAACTGCAACTTTCTTACCAGCTGCGATCGGTGTATCATAAGAATCATCAAATGCTTTCATCAGGTTACTTCTTGTCAGGTATTCATTTGCAGAAAATACACCGTTGGCATTTTCCCCCGGGATTCCCATGAATTTTGGAAGTCCTGCTCCTGATCCGATAAATACTGCTTCGAATCCTTCGTCTTCAATCAGCATATCGATTGTAGTAGATTTACCGATAATAACGTTTGTTTCAATTTTTACGCCAAGAGATTTTACGTTTTCAATCTCTTCTTTTACAACTTTATCTTTTGGAAGACGGAATTCCGGAATTCCATAAACTAAAACTCCGCCCGGCTGATGAAGTGCTTCAAAGATTGTTACATCATAACCAAGTTTTGCCAGATCACCAGCACAGGTAAGACCAGCAGGACCAGAACCGATAACAGCAATTTTATGACCATTCTTTACTTCTGCTGCTTCTGGTTTGATGCCATTTTCTTTTGCCCAGTCAGCAACAAAACGTTCCAATTTACCGATGGAAACTGCTTCACCTTTGATTCCACGGATACATTTTCCTTCACACTGGCTTTCCTGCGGGCATACACGACCACAAACTGCCGGAAGAGAACTTGATTTTCCGATTACTTTATAAGCTTCTTCAAAATTTCCTTCTTTTACTTCTTTTACAAAGCCAGGAATATCAATATTTACAGGACATCCCTGTACACATTTTGCATTTTTACAAGTCAGACAGCGATTTGCTTCTTCTACTGCTTCTTCCTTATTATATCCTAAACATACTTCTTCAAAGTTCGTTGCTCTTACTTTTGCGTCCTGTTCTCTAACCGGAACTTTCTTTAATACGTCACCCATTATTTGTCACCTCCACAGTTTCCGCATCCACCGTGATGAGTATCTCCTTCACGCTGTTTTAATAATGCACGTCCTTCTTCTGTCTTGTACATCTGCTGTCTCTGCATAGCAAGATTCCAGTCAATCAGATGTCCATCAAATTCCGGTCCGTCTACACATGCGAATTTCACTTCATCTCCAACAATTACACGACATGCTCCACACATACCAGTACCATCTACCATAATCGGGTTCATGGATACGATTGTCGGAATTCCAAGCTTCTGTGTTGTAAGGCAACAGAATTTCATCATAATCATCGGTCCGATGGAAACACATTTTGTATAGGTTTTTCCTTCAGCTACTAAATCTTCAATAACTTTTGTAACCATACCATGACGTCCATAAGAACCATCATCCGTTGTAATATATAAATTACCTGCAACAGCTTTCATTTCTTCTTCAAGAATAATTAAATCTTTTGTTTTTGCACCAACAATAACATCAGCATCGATACCATGTTCATGCAGCCATTTTACCTGTGGATAAACCGGAGCGGTTCCTACACCGCCGGCAACAAATAAAATTTTTTCTTTTTTCAGGTCTTCTAAATCTTCCTCTACTAATTCTGATGGACATCCTAATGGTCCAACAAAATCTTCAAAGAAATCTCCCTCTTTCATCTGTGCAAATTTTGTAGTAGAAGCTCCAATCGGCTGGAATACGATTGTAATGGTTCCTGCTTCTCTGTCATAGTCACAGATTGTCAGCGGAATTCTTTCACCCTCATCATCTTTTTTTACAATAATGAACTGACCAGGCTGGCAGTGCTGCGCAACACGTGGTGCTTCTACAACCATGAGATAAATAACCTCATTCAGCTTTTCTGCTTTCAGAATCTTGTACATATTGTCCTCCTCACAATTCCCAAAAGGGAATATTTTATTGCTATGATTGCTATCAACCAGTATAATCCAATTTTCATCAAAATTCAATTAAAAAATCGTACTTTTCCTCAAACATACAAAAAAAACTAGTTTCTCACTGGTAAAAGACATACGTTTCACTTGCAGTCAAACTAATTTTTCCATTTTTATTCACCAAAATTGCGGAAAAAATATGTTCACCCTCTGGCATTTCAACCGGTCCTGTGTACCTTGTACTTTCTGTCGTCACAGTATCATCAAATGCATAATAGGCGGTACAGCCACTCGGCACTGCAATTCGAATTTTTGTCGCCTTTTCATATTGCCCGGAATCCGGTGTGATTTTAGGTGCGTCCGGAGCTTTAAATTCAATTTTATAAACTTCTTCTTTATTTTCGCTTGGAATTCCCTTAGCATTATAGGCAATATACTTTAACGTGTACTCTCCTTCTTCTGATAAAACAATTCCATAGTCTGAATCATAACGTGTCCCATTTGTCTTATCCGGTTCACTTCCATCCAAAGTATAATAAACCTTTGTTCCATATTTCATGGCAGTAAAATCAATCCTCTGTTCTTTCTCGTAAGTTCCACCATTTAAAGAAATTACCGGTACTTCACATATATAATTTTCATATCGTGATTTTACTTTTTCATTATCACACTCATCTAAAAGTGACTTAATTGAATCATAATCTTTCTGTTTTTCATAAAGTCTCAACAGTTCTCCATAGGCACTTACATTATCCTGTTCTTTTTCTATTACAGATGAAAGAATAGGAAGTGCTTTTTCTTCCTCTCCGTTTACTGTATAAATTTTTGCCTGCAGAATTTTTGCTGATGTACTGTCCGGCTGTAATTCCAATGCCCGCTCCAGATAATTTAAAGCAGATTCATAATTTTTATTTGTCACTTCTGACTCTGCCTGTGCCATCTGCATGTCAAACGAATTATATTCTTTCCGCTTAATTGCAAACCTTCCCACACCTGCCAATAAAATCAAGGCAGCAATACTCCCCCCGAATATTTGATATTTTCTCCGTTTTTTCTTCCGAATTTCTTCCTGACGTTTTTTCTGGCGCAGTTCTTCTTCCT
>ERZ826613.889-NODE-889-length-40330-cov-5.442334_pt1 | contig 40330 bp, 39 predicted proteins | sample MGYA00519925_ERZ826613 | MGnify/ENA primary metagenome ERZ826613 (study PRJEB31778, sample SAMEA3449236) | human gut metagenome | biome: human gut; feature: human-associated habitat; material: faeces | place: United Kingdom | collected 2010/2012 ... | reverse complement strand
CTTTTTTTAGTTCTTCTATTCCCATATCTCTATTTTACTACTTTTTTCAAAAAAAGTAAATGCTGTTGCCCTGATGGTTTTACAGTCTTTTACAGATGGTATATACAATATAAGTAAATTTATTTGCATATTTACACAAAACCGCTTGACAAATGTTAAAAATAATGTGATAATTAAAACAGCTAAATTTGATGATTAAGGAGTTGTGAGCATGAAAAAAATTATCAGTGCTGCGGTGGCATCTGTAATGCTTGCGGTATCTGCTCTTTCGGGAAGCGGAATGGCAGTAAGTGAAAAAGTTTCAGCTGAACCATATATAAATTATGCTGAAGCATTGCAGAAATCTCTTTACTTTTATGAGTGTCAGCAGGCCGGCCCTTTGCCGGATTGGAACAGAGTTGAGTGGCGTGCAGATTCCACGTTAAATGACTTTATAACCGGCGGTTGGTATGATGCAGGTGACCATGTAAAATTCAATCTTCCTATGGCTTATTCAGCATCTATGATAGCCTGGGGACTTTATCAGTATCCGAAGGGAATTGAAAAATGCGGCGAGATGACAAATTATGTAAACAATCTTACATTTGTTCTTGACTATCTGGCTGCGTGTGACCTCGGAGATGAAGTTGTATTCCAGGTTGGAAACGGTGAAGATGACCATTCATGGTGGGGTCCTGCCGAACTGGTTGAATACGGTATGATTGACCAGAACAAGAGTGGCGACCGTCCTTATTACAAGGGCAGAAAATGTTCTGCCGCATTCGGTGAAATGGCTGCTGCACTTGCCGCAGGATACTGTGCATTAAAGGGACGTTCAGACAAGGTCGATGATTATCTGAAACACGCTGAAAACATCTTTGCAATAGCAGATGAAGAAAAAAGCGATGATGAGTATATGGCAAGTGATGCCAAGGGATTTTACCGTTCTTCAGCATTTTATGATGAACTTTTCTGGGCGGCAAACTGGCTTTACATTGCAACCGGTGAACAGAAATACCTCAACAAGGCAACTGGATATATTCCGAACCTTGGAAAGGAACTCGGAACGGACGAACTGAAATACAGCTGGGGACAGTGCTGGGACGACGTTCAGCAGGGCGGAATGATACTCTATGCACAGAATACAAAAGACCAGACATATGTAAATCAGGTCAAGAAACAGCTTGATTACTGGACTTATAGTGTAGAGGAGCTTGACGGCGGTCTGAGATGGCTTACCAACTGGGGTTGTCTGCGTCATGCAACTGCGGCGGGATTCACAGCGGCTGTTGCCTGTGATACGCTTCCTCTTGGCGATACATCAGCTTATGAAGAATTTTACAGGGAACAGATAGATTACTGTCTGGGAGACAATCCTCTTGACCACAGTTATGTTGTCGGATATGGCAATAATTCTACTCTTAATGTACATCACAGAACAGCACATTCTTCATGGAACAATGCACTGGCAAACCCTGTTAACAACAGGCATATTCTTTACGGTGCACTGGCTGGTGGCCCTACTGAAAAGGGTGAATATGAGGATGACCGTCAGAATCATATAAACAATGAGGTTGCCTGTGATTACAATGCGGGATTTACCGGACTGCTTGCAAAAATGGTTGACGAATACGGCGGAGAAACTGATGCGGATTTTCCGGAACCGGAAAAGCGTGAAACAGAAGTTTTTGTTGAGGCAAAACTTAAAAAATCTGCTTCGGGTTCAGACCTCAGCCTGAAACTTACCAATCATACAGCATGGCCGGCAAGAGTTATTGACAATCTTTCATACAGATATTATATAGATGTATCAGAGGTGGTTGAGGCCGGATACAAACCGGAGGATATTACAGTTCGTGTTGACCGTGACCAGGCTAAGATGTACGGTGAGGAATATGCGGCAGAGATATCCGGGCTTAAACAGTATAAGGATAATATTTACTATGTTGAGGTTAAGTATCCGAACGGTGAGGCAATAATGCCTATTTCTGAAGGACGGCATCAGTGTGATACCATGCTGGCACTTGTTTTCCCGAATTATCAGACAGGCTGGAATGCAGATAACGATTATTCAAATGCAGACCTGTTGGACGGTGAATCTGTTGTGACGGATAAAATAACGGTATATCAGGACGGAGTTCTTATCTACGGAACTGAGCCGGACGGAACAACACCTTCTGAAACGACGGAGCCTTCCGATAAGACACTTGCAGGTGATGTCAATGTTGACGGAAGTGTCACATTAGCTGACCTTACCGCCCTTAACAAATATCTTGTTAAGAAATCACAGCTGAAAGCACAGGCACTTGCAAATGCAGATATGAATAAGGATAATGCAGTAAATATTTTTGATTCTGTTGAACTTAGAAAGAAACTGATGAAATAACTAAAAGGACGCTTTAAAGCGTCCTTTTTAATTTATGCATACTGGTATTTTTTTCTGTTTTTGATTATCAGTGTGGCAGTTACTGAAACCGCAAGAAACTCTGCTACAACGATTGAAATCCATATTCCGTTAACGTCGAATATTGCCGGAAGAAGCAGAAGGCAGATGATCTGGAACACGAGGATACGCAGAAATGAAATAGTGGCTGACATGAATCCGTTATTGAGGGCAGTGAAAAATGCTGAGCCCCATATGTTGAATCCGCAGATGAGATATGAAAGGGTGTAGAGCCTGTAACCGTCACGGGTCATGGCAAAAAGATTTTCATCATAACTTACAAATATTTTTGCAAGAGGAGAGGATAACAGTTCCGCAAAAACAGTCAGTGCAAGAGAAATAGTTGCAATAATCAAAAGTGATTTTTTTAGCAGACTTTTTAATTCATCATTGTTTTCAGCACCGTAATGATAACCGATAATAGGCGAACTTCCGATGGAAAATCCTATAAAAATCGCTATAAAGATAAAGTTTACATACATTATAACACCATATGCGGCAATACCATCCTGACCGGCAAATTTCATAAGCTGAAAGTTATAAAGCATATTTACTACTGATGCCGAAAGGTTTGTCATAAGCTCAGATGAGCCGTTGAAACACGCCTGCCCGAGAGCTTTCCATTCAGGTTTTGTTCTGACAAGTTTTAATCTGCTTGAGTTCGGACGTGCAAAGTAAATCATAGGAACAAGCCCGCCGACGGTTTCTCCGATAGCTGTTGCAACAGCTGCTCCGGCAAGACCAAAGTGAAAAACAGCAATGAACAGAAAGTCCAGTATCATATTTGTAACACCTGCGGAAATTATGACATACAATCCGAGGTGTGGTTTTTCAGCTGTTACAAAGAATACCTGAAAAACATTCTGGAGCATGAACATAGGAAGTGAAAATACCAGAATATGTGCATAAAGTACACTGTATTCCAGCAGTTCGCCTTCTGCACCGAACAAAACAGCAATAGGGCGGACAAGGAAAAAGCTTATAACGGATAGTATAGCACCGCCAATGAGGGCTGTATAAACTATCATTGAAAAATATTTTTTCGCTTTGCTTTCGTCGCCTTCGCCAAGAGTTTTGGCAACAAGTGCACTGCCGCCTGTTCCAAGCATGAATCCGACAGTAACAACAGCCATGATAAACGGCATTATCAGATTGACAGCGGCAAACTGGGTTTTTCCGACAAAGTTTGATACGAAAAAACCGTCTACAACACCATAGATGGACGTGAAAATCATCATGATGATTGAAGGGGCTACAAATTTCAGTAATTTTGAAACTGTGAAATGTTCTGAAAGCTGAATATTCATAAATATCAGACCTCCCTTTTATAAATAGCTTCAGTATTTTTTTTCATTAGACTGATAAATTTTTTTGTCAGTGATATCAGCAAATCTCTTTCGGACTCTGTCATTTCAGAAAATGAATTTATTTCTGCATCAACTATCGGCTGCATTTTGGTTTTCAGAACTTCCTTTCCCGAATCGGTCAGGCATATCTGCTTTTTTCTGCCCTCATCTGACACCAGTTCAAGCAGACCGCTTTGCTCCATTTTCTTTATGGCGGAGTTTACTGTCTGTTTGCTTATAAGCGAAAGATTGCATATATCCTTCTGAAAACAGCCGTTTCCAAGCATGGATACAGCATAGAAAATGTCGAATTCACTTACAGAAAGTTTCTGTTCATACGCCAGAATGCGGTAAAGTGAATCCATTTCCTTGTACAGCCGGATATATTCAAGCTGAGTTTCCGTGTTGTTCATATTTTCTCCTTTATTTTGTCCGATTTCGGACTTTCTTGCATAAAAGAGTTTAACACTTTATTGTCTGAATGTCAACAGGATAAAATAAAAACGTCGTTTTGAATAAAATTATGTTTTTTCAGCATTTTTGCATGAGCAATTTAATGAAAAAGGGACGCTTTAGCGTCCCTTTAAATATGTTATTTTTTTGAAGCCAGATGTCTTGCAATTGCCGCTGCATCTCTTACATTTACTTTTCCGTCACCATTAAAATCAGCTGACATCGGGAGAGATTTTCCTGATGCAAGCATTCTTGCAATGTATGCCGCATCTCTTACATCAAGTTTATTGTCACCATTTGCATCGCCCGTAATTGTTGTCTGAGGAGTTGTTACAGTGGTAACAGTTGTTGATGTTTCAGATGATACTGTTGTCTGAGCTGTGGAAACAGAAGTAGTTGTTACAAGCGGTTCATCAAGAAGAGCGAATTTGCGGCCGTATTTTTCAGCATACTGCTGAGCAGTAGATTTATCGTATCCGTAAATAGTTCCTGTGAAACTGCTATCTTCATAGAAGTCATCTGTAAATGTTGTTGCATCGTCAGCTATTTCGCAGGCAGGATTCATTATCCTTACTTCTGAGAGTGATTTGCAGTTTATAAAAGCAACAGACCCGATTTTTGAAACGCTGTAAGGAATAGTTACAGTTTTTATTTCCGAATTGCTGAAAGCATCACCGCATATAGCAACAACATTGTCTGGAATTACAACATTGCCTGTACACTCTGAACCGTCAATGACAGAATTGTTTACTATAACAAGCGGATTTTCAGCCTGTCTGTTACTAAGCCATTTTGTTTTGTCGAATACAGCAGAACCAATATCTGTAATGCTTTCAGGAATAATTATGTTTTCAAGATTTGTACAGCCAGAGAATACCGCATCACCGATAATGACATTTTCAGGAAGTTCTATACTTTCCATGCTTGTACATTTGGCAAACATCATATATCCGAGCGAAGTTATAGTTTCAGGGAGCGTTATTTCTTTAAGAGAGGAGCAGCCATAGAATACACTCGCTCCGAAGTTTCTGACACTTTCAGGAATATTCACGCTTTCAAGAGCTGAACAGTCCCTGAATGTACTTCCTTGGAGTACGGTCAGACCATTCGGCAGGGAAACTGTTTTAAGCTCTGAACATCCCTTAAAAACACTGCCGGCAATTTCTGTAACACTTTCCGGTATTGTAATACCTGTAATTTTTTTATTGCCTTCAAAAGCATGGGAGACTATTTTTGTTACATCTTCCGGAATGATAACATCTCCGGAGCAGGCAGTACCGTCAACGAGGATACTATTTACCGTTACAAGCGGATTTTCTGCCTGTTTTTTTTCAAGCCATTTTGTGCCTGAAAATGCATCTCTGCCGATTTCAGTTATACTTGATGGTATGATTATATTTTCAAGCGAACTGATGTCTTCAAATGCAGACATATCTATTTTTGTTACAGGAAGACCATCTATTTCCTCAGGAATGTTAATGGTAACTGCTGAATCATCACAGCCTGTTATTAAAACATAGTCATACTCCGGATCATACTGAGTTCCCTTATAATCACTGTCAATGCGTTTATATTTCAGATTTTCATAACTGTGGGGTTCTTTTTCATAATATTCGGCACTTGCGGATATATTCAGCGGATTATATGGAGCAACTGCGGAAACAGAGCAGACTGCACATAAAACAGCGGCAGCGATACAAAGTCCTTTTTTTCTTATGTTCATAAAATTCTCCGTTATTTGCTGTATTTTTCAGACTGTTCTTTTATAAGTTCCTTATCATCAAAGTAATTTATCTTCATTGCATTTTTTACATCTGTCAGAGTCTGAGCGGCTTTTTCACGAGCCTTTATACTGCCCTTATGGAGTACTTCATAAATATAAGGTATATCCTTTTCGAGTTCTTTTCTTCTTGCTCTGATAGGTTCGAGTTCTTCTTCGAGAACTTTGTTCAAGAACTTCTTTACCTTTACATCGCCAAGACCGCCACGCTGATAATGTGCCTTTAATTCGTCAAGATTTGCATAATCAGGAAGATATTTCGCAAACTGTTCCGGACGGCAGAAAGCATCAAGGTATGTAAATACAGTATTACCCTCTATCTTGCCCGGGTCGCTTACCTGAATGTGGTCAGGGTCGGTGTACATACTCATTACTTTTTTCTTTATAACGTCAGGCTCATCTGAAAGATAGATGCAGTTGCCGAGAGATTTACTCATCTTTGCCTTTCCGTCGATACCCGGAAGACGCATACAAGCCTGATTGGTTGGCAGAAGAATATCCGGGTCAACAAGAGTTTCGCCATAAATACTGTTGAATTTGTGAACGATTTCCTTTGTCTGTTCAACCATAGGCATCTGGTCTTCACCGGCAGGAACTGTTGTGGCTTTGAACGCTGTTATGTCGGAAGCCTGACTGATAGGATATGTAAAAAATCCGACAGGTATACTTGCCTCAAAATTACGCATTTTTATTTCATTTTTAACGGTAGGATTTCTCTGGAGTCTTGAAACTGTAACAAGGTTCATATAGTAACAGGTAAGTTCGCAGAGTTCAGGAATCTGTGACTGAATAAAAAGTGTGGACTTTTCAGGATCAAGACCGCATGACATATAGTCAAGGGCAACTTCAATAATATTCTGACGTACCTTTTCAGGATTGTCAGCATTATCAGTCAGAGCCTGTGCATCAGCAATCATAATATAAATTTCATCATAATCTCCGGAATTCTGGAGTTCAACTCTTCTTTTGAGAGAACCTACATAGTGACCTACATGAAGTTTTCCGGTTGGTCTGTCACCTGTCAAAATAATTTTTTTCACGTTTAAATCCTCCGATAAATCTTTAAATATGTTTTTGCCGTAATGCGGCACTTTTGAACATCATACTATTAAAGTATACTCCAAACAGCGTTTTTTGTCAATAATTTTTAAAGACATATTTCTATTGCCGCACTTGCTGTCATTCGTGCATTTAATATCATTTCTTCCGGAACAGTAAACTCGTCTTTACAGTGTATGTTGTATTCCTTTCCCGGGAGTTCTGCACCGAATGCAACACCGCCTGATGTATTGTGAACGTAAGTACCGCCGCCGATAGCTATGCATCTGCCTTTAAGACCTGTCACATTCTCATAAACTCTGAGAAGTGACTGAACAAATTCGCTTTTTTCATCAACGTAATGCGGTTCTGATGCCATTGCACATTCATAAGTGAATCCGTTTTCTGCAAGAATCTTTTCAACCTTTTTGTTTATGTCAGCAGCACTGAAATTTACAGGGAAACGTATGTCAAACATTCCCTCAAGGGTTTCGCCGTCATATTCCATTATGCTCAGGACAAGTGTTAATGCTCCCGATTTTTCGTCACTGCATTTTACTGCCATATGTGTTCCGTCAGTCTCGCCGGACGGAAACAGCTGAGAAAGCTTTTTAAGAGCGTCCGCACAGTCATCATTTTCAATAGTGCCAAGGAGCGATATAAGGGAAGTCAGCGCATTTTTTCCGCCTTCCGGTGTGGAAGCGTGTGCTGATACGCCATTTGATGTGACAGTTGTTTCATCGCCGCATATGCTGAAACTGAAATTTTCATCTGAATCAGCCTGTATATCAGTTCCCAATATTACAGCAACTGATTTTGAAGGAACAGCATTTACTGTATCTCCGCCATGAATTTTCCTTATGCATCTGCTTCTGACTTTTTTCGTGAATTTTCCTCTTATCATGCCCTTTTCAATATTTATAACAGGGTACTGGCCATCAGGCGTGTAAAGCTTTTCGGGAAGTTTTTCTTTTATCTGGTAATACTCAAGGTCATCCGAACCGTTTTCTTCGTTGCAGCCGACAATAAAGCGGATATTTTTATTGAGTCTGCAAAGCTCTGATGCGGTTTTCAGTCCGTAAAGAACTGATACGGCAGGGCCTTTATCATCAGTTGTTCCACGTCCGTAAAGAAGACCGTTTGATCTGGTTAACTCAAACGGAGGATAGTTCCAGCCTTCACCGGCATCAACAACATCAAGGTGACAGAGAATACCAAGTTCAGGTTCACCCGTACCTGTTTCAATGACACCGACATGATTATCAATATTTCTAACGGAAAATCCGAGGCTTTCGGCTTTGTTCAGAAATACTCTGAGAACTTCTGCTGAATTTTTTCCGTAAGGCATATTTCCATCAGCTTTTCCCATAACGCTCGGAATCCTTACAAGTTCCCCGAGAAAGTTTTCCATATCATTATAATATTCACTGCATTTTTCCTTAATCTGCTTTTTGAGCTTATCTGAAATTTCCATAGAATTTATCTCCTTTCAAAAAATAACGGACGCCTGAAATTCAGAACGTCCGTAATGTTATGTTTCATCGGTATTGTTAAGACCGTATGCCAGCGTCATAAGACTGTCTGTCAGATGGACGTTTTCAACAACGATAGAGCTGTCCCTGTTAACAGCAAAATCATAGTGGCTGAAATTCCAGAAGCCTTTTATACCAAGTTCGATGAGCTTCGGAGCAATTTCCTGTGCAGCCTTTTTCGGAATGCAGAGTATGGCACATACCGGATTATTGGCTTTACAGAATGTTTCTATCGTGTCAATTCCTGAAACGGTAAGTCCGGCGATGCTTTTTCCGAATTTTTCGGGATTGCTGTCAAAAACGCCAATAAGCCTGAAACCACGTTTATTGAAATCAATATGTGATGCAATAGCTTTTCCGAGGTTTCCGGCACCTATTAAAACAGCCTTGTTTTCTGCATCAATTCCAAGGATCTTTGAAATAACTGAGTGAAGTTCCTTAACGTTATATCCGTATCCCTGCTGACCGAAACCGCCGAAGCAATTAAGATCCTGTCTTATCTGAGAGGCTGTAAAGCCCATCATTTCAGAAAGCTCTCTGCTTGATATCCGAATAACGCCCTTACGTTCCAATTCCCCCAAAAATCTGTAATATCTGGGCAGACGTTTGATTACCGGTGATGAAATCAAGGATTTTGACATATTATATCTCCGTTCCGCTGAAAACCGCTCCATGTCCGGAACGGTTTTGCGGATTCCGCTTTACAAGGCAGCGGAGTGCCTTAATATTATGCCATTAAACTGGAAAGTCTGTTGTTTATTTCCTCAAGGAATTCCTTTGAGTTGACCTTCTTCTTGTTTTCAAGCTTTGAAAGCATATAAAGGTCGCCTGTCATGATTCCGTCTTCAATAGTCTGGATTGTAGCCTTTTCAAGCTTGTCAGCAAATGCCATAAGCTCGCTGTTTCCGTCCAGTTCTCCTCTTTTTCTCAGTGCACCGCTCCATGCAAAGATTGTTGCAACTGAGTTTGTTGAAGTTTCCTCGCCCTTTAAGTATTTGTAATAATGTCTCTGAACTGTTCCGTGAGCAGCTTCATATTCATAGATACCGTCCGGGGAAACAAGAACAGAAGTCATCATGGCAAGGCTTCCGAATGCTGTTGAAACCATGTCTGACATAACATCACCGTCATAGTTTTTGCAAGCCCAGATGTAACCACCGTGTGAACGGATAACTCTTGCAACAGCGTCATCAATGAGTGTATAGAAATATTCTATGCCGGCTGCTTCAAATTTTTCTTTGTATTCCTTGTCGAAGATTTCCTGGAAGATATCTTTGAATCTGTGGTCATATTTTTTGGAAATAGTATCCTTTGTAGCAAACCAGATATCCTGCTTCTGGTCAAGGGCATAGTTGAAACAAGCCTTTGCAAAGCCTTCAATACTCTTGTCAAGGTTGTGAAGTCCCTGAATAATACCATCGCCGTCAAATTCGTGGATAGTCTGTCTTGTTTCGTTTCCGTTCTTGTCTGTGAAAACGAGTTCAGCCTTTCCGCCGCCCTTTACCTGCATTTCTGTATTCTTGTATACATCGCCATATGCGTGACGGGCAATTGTGATAGGCTTTGTCCATGTAGGAATGTATGGTGTGATACCGTTAACGAGAATAGGTGTTCTGAAAACAGTTCCGTCAAGAATGGCTCTTATTGTTCCGTTAGGGGACTTCCACATTTCTGTGAGGTTGTATTCAGGCATTCTTGCAGCGTTCGGAGTAATAGTAGCACACTTTACAGCAACGCCGTATTTTTTTGTAGCCTCTGCACTGTCGAATGTAACCTTGTCCTTTGTCTTTTCTCTGTTTTCAAGACCGAGGTCATAGTATTCTGTGTTGAGTTCAACGTATGGCTGAAGAAGAATTTCCTTTATCCATTTCCAGAGAATTCTGGTCATTTCATCGCCGTCCATTTCAACGAGCGGTGTTTTCATCTGAATTTTTGCCATTGGGGTTTACCTCCTAAAAAGTTTTTATTAAGTGTCCGTTATTTTCCGCAGCAGCGGATATTTTCCTATAAGTTTCACAGGTTGTTATAATAAGCTCATAGCTGTCGCTGTCAATATCGACTACGCCGATACACGCTTTGCCGTTCAGTGCAGCATTTATTTCCCTTATCCATACCTCCACATCGTCATCTTCGCTGAGATCAAGTCCGGAGAGGTCAATGTCAATAAGATTATAATTTTTCAGCCGTTCCAATGCCCATAAAAAATCTTCGAGTTCGCATTTATAGTCAACAGAAAACAGATAGCCTTCTTCCTCAAGCTGGTCATACATGCCTGACCAGTATTCAAAATCCCTGTCCTTTTCTTTGCATTCCTTCTGAGTATAAATCAGAAAATCATTTAGCCTTTTCATGAATCCGCTGTCGTTTTCTGTTATAAGTCCGGCAATTTCTGTGATATATGAAAAATCAGGTTTGTTTCCGGCGTCATTTTTTCCGGATTTAAAGAGTTTTGAAAGAAAGCCCATTAAAGTTCTCCTTTATAAAATAATGTACTTTATGACAGCGAGAAGCAGAAGATGTGCCGGATAAAACACATAGAAAAACCATTTATATGCTTTTCCGCCTTTTCTGACGCCGTTGTATTTAAGAAGCAGGGGAACGGCAAGAAATACTCCCAGCTGAAAAAGGTCGTTATACCATTGCCCGCTGACAGAACTGAGAAGAATATCAAGTATAATATAGATAATACTAGCGATGCAGAAATGCTTTATCTGTTCTGTACGGCTTTGTCTTTCCGCAAAAATCATAATCCATATAACAGCAAGACTGCCCCAGTCGCCAAGCATTGCGGCAAGGCAGATAAGCAGTATAATCATGTTTTTTACAGCTGTTTTATATTTCGGACTGTCCCTTATAATCAGAGCGACAACGCCGAGAAACAGTGGATACATGACGCTTGTCTGGTGGATTATCTGAAATTCACCGGACTCAAAGAAAACATACGGGAAATGAGATATCAGGGCGAAAATTCCAAGCCGCTGAGCATATTTTTTTACATTACGGGTTTTATAATACCCCTGAGCAACCATGAAACACATTATCGGGGCGGTGAGCCTTCCGATAATGTGCATAGCCTGTCCGGCAGGGCTTCCGAATGGAACGAATGCCCATGCAATATTGTCGATTACCATTGCAATGACAGCAATGAGCTTTAAAAGATCAGAAGTTATTCCGTGTTTGCGCCTGCCGGAAATAATTACTTTTCTGACGGGTCTGTCAGGTCTGTTTGATATGTCTATAGCCATAGTTTTAATCCAGTGTAAAAATCAGAATAAAAGCAACTATTACAGCAGGTATCAGGGAAATGATATTGATTTTTTTCTGTTCGGTGTTCGGGCAGACTTTCTGCAATATAACATTCAGTGCAAAATATATTACCAGACAGGCAATAACAGCAATAAGTTCGCCGTTGGTTCTTATGCGCAGTATTCTTGCGGGATATATGTTGGTGAAAAATCCCATTATTTCATAGCCTCTCTTGTATAGTCAAGAAGACCGCCGGCAAGAATGATATCCTTTGTACGTCCGCTGAGTTCGCAGAGAACCGGAATTTCCTTTCCTGTTGTTTTGTTTACAACTGTAAGCTGCGAATTGCCTGCTTCAATTTCAGCTCTTACATTGTCAAGAACGAGTTCATCACCCTGTGAAATTGAATCGTAGTCAGCTTCGTTTACAAATGTAAGCGGAAGAATACCGGCATTTATAAGGTTTGCTCTGTGGATTCTTGCAAATGACTTAACGAGAACAGCCTTGATACCAAGATAAAGCGGAGCAAGGGCAGCGTGTTCTCTTGAAGAACCCTGACCGTAGTTTGAACCGCCGACAATTATGCTCTTGCCCATTTCCTTTGCTCTTGAAGGGAACTTTTCGTCACATATTGTAAAGCAATGCTGGGAAATAGCAGGAATATTTGAACGAAGCGGAAGAATCTTTGCACCGGCAGGCATGATGTGATCTGTTGTGATGTTGTCGCCGACTTTAAGTGAAACACCTGCATCAATTGAATCATCAAGAGGGGAAGTTTCAGGGAACGGCTTGATGTTTGGCCCTCTGAGTATTTCAACGCTGTCCATTTCAGATTCAGCAACAGGAGGAACTATCATGTTGTCGTTTATCTTGAAAACTTCAGGGAGTCTGAACTGAGGCATATCACCGAGGTCACGAGGGTCTGTAAATACACCGGCAATTGCGGAAGCAGCTGCAACTTCAGGTGAAACAAGGTATATCTGACCATCTTTAGTACCGGAACGTCCTTCAAAGTTTCTGTTGAATGTTCTCAGTGAGATACCCTTTGAGTTAGGTGACTGTCCCATACCGATACAAGGGCCGCAGGCACTTTCAAGGATTCTTGCACCTGCATCTATCATGATGGAAAGTGCACCGTTTTCAGCAAGCATATTGAGAACCTGTTTTGAACCAGGAGCAATTGCAAGTGAAACGTCCGGATGAACAGTTCTACCCTTTAAGATGTGTGCAACCTTGAGCATATCCATAAGAGATGAGTTTGTGCATGAACCGATACAGACCTGATCAATTTTTATTTTTCCGATTTCCTTTACTGATTTTACGTTGTCAGGGGAATGAGGACAAGCTGCAAGAGGTTCAAGTTTGCTTAAATCAATTGTAAGTTCTTCATCGTATACAGCGTCCGGATCAGCGGAAAGCTCTGTCCAGACTTCTTCTCTCTTCTGAGCCTTCAGGAATTCCTTTGTGATTTCGTCTGAAGGGAAGATTGAAGTTGTGGCGCCAAGTTCAGCACCCATGTTTGTAATAGTTGCTCTTTCAGGAACGGAAAGTGTCTTGACACCTTCTCCGCAGTATTCGATTACCTTACCTACGCCGCCTTTAACGGAAAGACGTCTTAAAACTTCAAGGATAACGTCTTTTGCGGCTACCCATGGTGAAAGCTTTCCTGTAAGTTCAACTTTTACTACCTTAGGGCAGGTGATGTAATATGCTCCGCCGCCCATTGCAACTGCAACGTCAAGACCGCCTGCACCGATTGCTATCATACCGATACCGCCGCCTGTAGGTGTATGGCTGTCAGAGCCGATAAGAGTCTTGCCCGGAATTCCGAAACGTTCCAGATGAACCTGATGGCAGATTCCGTTGCCGGGACGTGAAAAGTAAATGCCATGCTTTTTGGCAACGCTTCCGATAAAACGATGGTCGTCAGCATTTTCAAAGCCGTTCTGGAGTGTGTTGTGGTCTATGTACGCAACGCTTCTTTCGGTTTTTACTCTCGGAACTCCCATAGCTTCAAATTCAAGATAAGCCATTGTTCCTGTGGCGTCCTGTGTAAGAGTCTGGTCGATTCTGATACCGATTTCCTGTCCCTTTACCATTTCACCGTCAACCAGGTGAGCCTTTAATATTTTTTCAGTTAATGTTAAACCCATTGCAAACAGTCCTTTCAAGATTATTCCTTTATATTTTACAACATAAGCAGGGTGTTTGTCAAGAAAATAACAATTTATATGTCAAAATAAATAGATCAAAGTTTAAAAAATAAACTATTTAATTGGTTTATATTTTTTAAAATAAGAGTTTAGTGTGAAAAACTTGTGAATTTTAAATTTTTCCTATTGATTTCAACTTTTTTTGTGCTATAATAAAAAATGAAACGGCTTTGCGTTTCGACAAAAATAATTCCGCAGGAAAGTTATAATAAATACTATGAATAAAATAAATGTAATAACCGGACATTATGGAAGCGGCAAAACTACGGTTTCAGTAAACATGGCGTTTAAAGCAGCGGCAGAGGGAAAGAAGGTTTCGATTGTCGATCTTGACATTGTAAACCCTTATTTCAGAACTTCTGACTTTGCCGGACTTTTTAAGAAAAAGAATATAGAGCTTTATGCACCTGTTTATGCAGGAACCAATCTTGACATCCCGGCTGTGAATTTTGATATGGAGAGAATAGTGGCGGACAGTGATATAACTGTTGTTGACGTCGGCGGAGATGATTCGGGGGCTTATGCTCTGGGGCAGTATTCTTCATTTTTCAATTCACAGTCTGACATGACGGATATGCTTTATGTCATAAACTGCTACCGTTATCTTACTAAAACTCCGGCAGAGGCAACGGAACTTATGTATGAAATAGAAAGTGCCTCAAGAATGAAGCATACGGGAATAATAAACAATTCCTCCCTTGGCTCGGAAACTTCTGCTGAAGATATAGAAAAATCCATGAAATTTGCGGCGGAAACTGCCGAAAGTGCAGGACTGCCGCTTGTTTTTACAACGTACAGAAAGGGGCTTGAACCGGATCTGGACAAAAAGGAAGAAATAGAGCTTTTTATAAAGCCGATATGGGAAATGTAATTACAAGGAGAACAGATATATGCTTAAAATGACAGTTCTTTCTGAAAAATGCAAGGGCTGCGGACTATGCACAACCGCCTGTCCGAAAAAGATTGTTGAAATCAGAAAAGACAGCAGAAATTCAAAGGGATATTACACCGCCGGATGTACGGATCAGGAAAAATGCATAAGCTGTGCTATGTGTGCCATAATATGTCCTGACTGTGCAATCGAGATAAGAAAATAAAAATAAAGGAAGTTTTTTGTTTGGAAAGAAATTTAATGAAGGGCAATGAGGCTCTTGCTGAAGCTGCAATAAGAGCCGGCTGCCGCTGTTATTTCGGCTACCCTATAACACCTCAGACGGAGATAGCTGCATATATGGCTAAACGTATGCCAAAAGAAGGAAAAGTGTTTTTGCAGGCGGAATCTGAAATAGCCGCTATAAATATGGTTCTTGGAGCGGCATCTGCCGGAGTCAGAGCCATGACATCTTCATCTTCACCGGGAATAAGCCTTAAATCAGAAGGCGTTTCCTACATAGGAGCCTGTGATCTCCCTTGTGTTATCGTAAATGTTCAGAGGGGCGGTCCGGGGCTTGGAGGAATCCAGCCTTCACAGTCTGACTACTGGCAGGCAACAAAAGCTCTGGGACATGGCGACTATCAGCTTCTGGTGTATGCGCCTTCATCAGTTCAGGAAATGGTTGACCTTGTTATAAAGGCATTTGACAATGCGGATAAATACAGAATGCCTGCAATGATACTTGCGGACGGTCTGCTTGGTCAGATGATGGAACCTGTTTCATTCCCTGAAATCAGGGAGAATCATATAGAAAAGCCATGGGCAACAAATGGTCATGGAAACAAGCGTCCGCATAATATTATAAATTCGCTGTTTCTTCAGGCGGACGAGCTTGAAAAGCTGAACTTTGAGAGATTCAAAAAATATGATATAGTAAAAAAAGAATGTCCTGAAGCGGAAACTTATATGACAGATGATGCTGAAATACTGGTTGCGGCTTATGGCGCTGCTGCAAGAATTGCTAAATCCGCTGTCAACGCTGCAAGAAAAGAGGGTATAAAAGCGGGACTTGTAAGACCTGTGACACTCTGGCCTTATCCGGATAAGGCAATAAAGGACGCTGCAAAGAATGTAAAGAAAATTCTGGTTACGGAAATGAGTATGGGTCAGATGGTAGATGATGTAAAGCTTGCTGTTGAATGCAGAGTTCCTGTACATTTTTACGGAAGAACCGGAGGAGTTGTTCCGACACCGGCTGAGATACTCGGTGAAATAAGAAAGCTCGGGGGTGTTTCAGAATGAATGTAGTATTTGAAAAACCGAAGTCGCTTCTTGATGTGCCTATGCACTACTGTCCCGGCTGTACGCATGGTATAATCCACAGGCTTATATGTGAAGTTATTGACGAAATGGGAATTGAAGGCGAAACTATCGGTATCTGTCCGGTAGGCTGTTCGGTCATGGCTTATGACTACTTTGCATTTGATGTTATTGAAGCTCCGCACGGACGGGCTCCTGCTGTTGCAACGGGCGTTAAAAGGGCATTGCCTGACAGATTTGTGTTTACCTATCAGGGGGACGGCGACCTTGCTGCTATCGGAACAGCTGAAACGGTTCACAGTGCAACAAGGGGCGAAAATATTGTTGTTATCTTCGTGAACAATACAATATACGGAATGACCGGCGGACAGATGGCGCCGACAACTATTCCGGGACAGGTCACACAGACAACTCCTTACGGGCGTGATCCGAAAACTGCCGGATTCCCTGTTAAAATTTGCGAGATGCTTTCTGCTCTTGACGGCGTGGCTCTTGCACAGAGAACTTCGGTTGACAGTGTTGCACATATAAGGGAAACGAAGAAGGCTATACAAAAAGCCTTTGACAATCAGAAAAACAACAGGGGATTTTCAATCGTAGAGATACTTTCAACTTGTCCGACAAACTGGGGGCTTGATCCTGCCGAATCAATGGAAAGATTAAGAAAAGAGGTCATTCCTTATTTTCCTCTTGGAGTTTACAAGGACATTACTGCACAGGAGGATAAAGATGAATAAGGAAATTTTGCTTGCGGGTTTCGGCGGACAGGGAATATTGTTCGCAGGAAAGGTTCTGGCATACTGCGGACTTATTGACAGAAAGGAACTTTCATGGCTCCCTTCATACGGGCCGGAGATGAGGGGCGGAACAGCTAACTGTTCTGTATGCATTTCAGATGAGCCTATCGCATCGCCTCTGGTATCTGAACCTGACCTGATGATGGCGATGAATCAGCCTTCATTTGAAAAGTTTATAAGCAAGGTTAAAAGCGGAGGAAAGGCTTTTATTGACAGTACACTTGTGAACATAAAGTCTTCCAGAAAGGATATCGATTGCTATTATGTTCCTGCAACACAGCTTGCGGCTGAGCATGAGATAAGCGGTGCGGCGAATATTATTCTTATCGGAAAGATGATAAAGGAAAGCGGTTTGTTCACGCTTGAAACTATAAAGAAGGCTCTGGAAAAATGTATTCCGCCTAAGAGAATGAATCTTTTCAGTGTAAATCTGAAAGCGATAGAAATCGGCATGAGCGTTTGAATATTAAGCCTGCGTTTATCGCAGGCTTTTTTGTGAAATGTTATTCTTTTTCTTTACACAAAGCCTGTAAAATGTTATAATTGTTATATCTCAATTTTGCCAGGTATTGTTAGTGAGTGTAAGATAAATCGGAATTGGTGGAGGAATATCCATGATAAAAGTGGAAAATAAATCAAGGAAAGAAATTGCAGACATTGGCAGAAGAATCGGTGAGGCATTTGCTGATGAAAAAGCCGGAACAGTTACAATGCTCACAAGAGAGCAAACAATAAAAAGCTTTGAGATTATGACGGAATGGTTTTACAGAGCAGGAACTCTGTATACCACATCGGAAATAGGAGAGGGATATCTTGCTTATTGGAGTAAGAGGGCAAAACCTTCAATGGGTTCGACCTTACATATGATCAAGCGACTTTTATGCGAGTTACCGCCTAAGGCACTGATAGCTATGGCACAAAGTGGAGACGAACAGTATGCGAAGATTTTCAAAAAAGAGCATGACTATATTGCAGTATCCATGGTTGTTGTCCTGCGAGAATATCAGGGGAAAGGATATATGCACAAGATTTTGGATCAACCTTTTGCCGAGGCGGACACAAAGAATATTCCCTGTATTCTGGATACTGATACGCCGTTAAAAGTAAAAAAATATACTAGATGTGGAATGGAACTATGTGGCGAGAAAAAATTGAAAAATGGCATTTCACTGTATACGATGGCGTATAATAAAAATTAATATGGATAATGGAAATGAAATGTTTCAAATGTTGGATGAACTAAGCTGACAATTCCAGTTTATCGCAGGAACACAAAATAATAAATTAGAATATTAACATTCTATGGAAATGGAGAACATAAAATGAAAACATCGGCTATAATTGTATGTGCAGGAAATTCCAGCCGTATGAACGGCGTTAATAAAATACTGCTCCCACTGGGAAAATCAAATGTTATAGGCTGTACTCTTTCAGCTTTTCAGAAATGCGGCAGTATAGAAGATATTGTTGTGGTATGCCGTGAGCAGGACAGAGATGAAATAAAGAAAACAGCTGATAAGCTCGGAATCACAAAACTGCATGAATTTGCACAGGGCGGAAGCACAAGACAGCAGAGCGTTATAAACGGACTTCGCAAAATTTCAGCTGATACTGAGATGATAGCTGTTCATGACGGTGCAAGACCGCTTATAAAACCTGAACATATTGAAAAGACCATTAAGGATGCTTCCGTTTTCGGGGGAGCGGTTCTTGGCGTTCCGGTAAAGGACACAATAAAAGTTGTGAGGGACGGCCTTATTGAGGATACTCCGCACAGACCTTCGCTTTACATAACACAGACTCCGCAGGTATTCAAAAGACGTCTTTATTTTGAGGGCGTGGATTTTGCTCTGGAACATGAGCTTGATTTTACAGATGACTGTCAGCTTATTGAGGCTGTCGGTATAAAGGTCTGTATGACTGTCGGGGACTATACAAACATAAAGATAACAACACCTGAAGATATAAAAATCGCTCAGCTGCTGCTTGACGAGATAAATGGAAAGGAAACAAAATGAGAATCGGACACGGATATGATGTGCATAAACTGACGGAAAACAGAAAGCTTATACTTGGCGGTGTTGAGATACCGTATGAAAAAGGTCTGCTGGGGCATTCTGATGCAGATGTTCTGACACACGCTGTTATGGACGGACTTCTGGGAGCACTGGCACTCGGAGATATAGGGAAGCATTTCCCTGACAATGACCCGAAGTATAAAGGTGCTGACAGCATAAAACTTCTGGAACACGTTTACGGACTTATTGAAGAAAACGGATATGTTATAGGAAACATGGACGCTGTTATACTTGCACAGGCTCCGAAACTTGCTCCGCATATTGAAAAGATGCGTGAAAATATTGCCGCAGCCTGCAAATGTGATGTGTTACAGGTAAGCGTCAAGGCGACAACTGAAGAAGGACTCGGATTCACCGGAGAAGGAAAGGGAATGGCGGCACACTGTGCAGTTCTTCTTGTCGAAAAGAAGAACAAATTCTGACATACCGCATATAATAGTATCATCAGAGAGAAGGGGTGATACTATGAATGTTACAGCAATCTCTATGCCGTCTGTTACTCATGCGATAAAGGCAAAGCGTTTTCTCAGCTCCCAGGGATATTCCTGTGAGATAAAAAGGTCTGCCAATGTTTCCGAGAACGGGTGTACGCATATGATAATTGTCAATGCAGATGCAAAAATAGTGATTGCACTTTTAAATAAAAATCATATTGCTTATGGAAAGCTTGTCAGGAACGGGATGCCGTAATGACAGTAAATTTTGATAATGCGGCAACAACCTTTCCGAAACCGCCTTCAGTTGCGGCAGCTGTTTTCAATGCTGTAAAGCATTACGGCGGAAATGCCGGACGTGGCGGACACAGGATAACTATGGCGACTTCGGAGAAGGTTTATGATACACGTCAGACAGTGGCGGAATTTTTCGGGGCAGAAACAGAAAATGTCATTTTTACAATGAACTGCACACAGGCACTTAATTTTGCAATACAGGGAATAATGTGTCATGGCGGGCATATAATAATCAGCGGGATAGAACATAATTCTTCCTCAAGACCTGTGTATGCACTTGCAAAAAAAGGCGTGTGCACATTCAGTATTGCTGAAGTTTCTGACAATCCGGAGGAAACTGTTGAAAATTTCAGAAGGCTGATAAATAAAAACACCAGGGCAATTGTAAGTGTTATTGCCGGAAATGTGACAGGACAGATAATGCCCTATAAGGAACTGGGTAAACTTTGCTCTGAAAAAAATATCTGTTTTATTGCTGACGGGGCACAGGCCTGCGGTGTGCTTGACGTTAAGATGTCTGATGGAATAAATATCCTGTGCACATCAGGGCACAAGGGACTTTACGGTCCTACGGGTACAGGACTTCTTGTGAGCGACGGGAAATATCATATAGAACCGCTTATGCAAGGGGGGACGGGCAGTTCATCAATGAATCTTGAACAGCCTGATTTTATGCCGGACGGTCTGGAAAGCGGAACTGTGAATACAGTTGGTATAATCGCCCTGAAAAACGGTCTTGATTTCGTAAGTTTTATGGGAACGGAAAAAATATTTCGTCATGAGAATCGCCTGTGCCGCAGATTTATTGACGGGCTTTACGGAACAGATGTTATAATATACAGAAGGCCGGGAGTCGGATACGTTCCGATAGTTTCCTTTAATCTTCCGGGAATGAAACCCGAAGATGCGGCAGGACTTCTGAATCAGAGGGGATTTTGCCTCCGGGCGGGACTTCATTGTTCTCCGATGGCACATCATTCACTCGGAACTCCTGACGGAACTGTCAGATTTGCTCCGTCTGTTTTCAACAACGAACAGCAAGTTGAAAATCTTGTGAAAACTATAAAAAAGTTACAATAAATATTAAAAAAACTATTGAAATTATCTGTAATTATGGTAAAATTATTATAGGGTGTGTCAAAGGGGTTTTTGCCCCTTTGCATACAATTTTGTACAAAAGAAAGGGAGTGAATTATGTACGCAATAAGAAATATGCTGAATATGATATGGAACGTTATACAGACTGTTACGATCATGGATATTATTGATATGCTGATTCTGTCATATCTCGTTTATCTTCTTATCAAGATCGTAAGGGAAACAAGGGCAAATCAGCTTATAAAAGGTATCCTTATAATTGCAGCTGCTTATGTGGTAAGTTCAACTATCGGACTGAAAGCAATTTCGTACATAATAAAAAGCATTGTGAATATCGGACTTCTGGCGATTCTGATAATGTTCCAGCCGGAAATAAGACGTGCACTTGAAAAAGCAGGACGAGCCAAATTCGGGCTTAATATCTTTAACTTTTCTGACACGTCTGATGAGATAACAAAGAAATGGAATATTGCGATAGAAGCTATATGTGATTCCTGTGTTGATCTTTCCGCAACAAAAACAGGTGCACTTATTGTTATTGAACGTCAGACAAAGCTTGGCGAACAGATAGAAAACGGAACTATCCTGAACGCAAGACCGAGCAAGGAACTTTTCGGAAACATATTCTTCCCGAATACTCCGCTGCATGACGGGGCAGTAATAATGAGGGACGGTATAATTCTTGCGGCAGCTTGTTTTCTCCCGAAACCTCAGAAGGAAGAGCTTATCAACAAGAAGCTCGGTTCAAGGCACAGAGCCGCTATCGGAATGAGCGAAAATTCAGATGCTATTATTATTGTTGTATCAGAGGAAACCGGACAGATATCCGTTGCAGAAAACGGTACTCTTGTCCGTGACTATACAAGATTTATGCTTAATGAATACCTCCATGAAGCTATACTTCCAAAGCCGGCGGAAACAAAGAAAAAGTTTCCGGTAAGGAGATTCTTCTCAAAAGGGGATGATAAAAAGTGAACTTCAAAGGACTTAAAAATAAATTGTATCAGTCTTTCACAGCCAATCCTGCACTGATAATATATTCGGTTATAATTGCTGTTATTTTGTGGTTTGTTATCTCGATAACAATTTATCCTACAACGCCTAAAACAATAAGCAATATTCCTGTTGAGATTGATATTACAGGAACTTCCGCTGAAGAAAACGGACTCAGTGTTATAAGCTATGAAACGAAAAAGGTAAATGTGACGATAAAGGGTAACCGCTCAAGCATCGGAAGTCTGAGTGCTGATGACCTGACGGCTCAAGCAGTCGTTGAGAATGTTACGTCTGCCGGAGAAAAAAATCTTAAAATAAATGTTACTGCAAAAAAATCAGATGTCAAGTTTGAAGTAACGAATGTCAGTCCGGCAACAATGACGGTAATGTTCGACAGGATAGATACAAGGGAATTTGAACTTTCTGTTGAAGCACCGAACGTCAAGGCATCAGATGGTATGTACATGGACAGCAATGAGTTTAAATGTACACCGTCCGTTATAGAAATTTCCGGCCCTTCAACACAACTTGACAGTATTGAAAAAGCAGCTGTTGTTGTAAGCAATGAACAGGAGCTGGACACAGCATATACTTTCCACAGCTCTGAAGTTGTTCTGTATGACAAGAATGATTCAAAGATAGATACCAAGAATATTTCTTTCGGAACTGACGATTTCACGATAGACATTCCGGTTTATATGCAGAAAAAACTTGACCTGAGTTATGATATAAGATATGCTCCTTCAAACTTTGATGTGGATTCACTTGGACTTGAACTGAGTGTTGATTCAATCAATCTTGCATCACCGAATACAGATCTTCAGAAAATAGATTCATGGAATTTCGGTTCGATTCCGCTTTATGATATCGGCTGGGACTTCAACAAATCATTCCCGATTGAAATTCCTGAAAATTACAAGGATCTCTCAAATGTATCATCCGTTACTGTAAAACTCAATACGGACGGGCTTGCAAAGAAAACGGTTACTGTAAATGATATTTCAATTCTCAATGCTCCTTCTGATTATAATTGTACAGTAAATTCGTATGGGCTTGTATTTGATATTATCGGTCCTGAGGACGACATTGCTGATATAACTGAAAAGGATATTCTGGTTTCAGTTGACCTTCTTAAATATACTATACAGAGCAATAATTTCACAGCAGATGCGACAATAAGCTTCCCGAATTATGATAAGGTATGGGCAGTAGGACTTCAGAAAGTTTCAATTGAAGCAGAACCTGTTTCATCAGCTTCGTCAAGCAGTTCTGATGAATAACAAAACAAAAGAAAGACCTGAGAATTCGTAAATCTCAGGTCTTTTTCTTACAATAAAGGGCGATCATATTCTGACCGCCCTTTTGTTTAATGTCTGTACTGTGATGCGAGGAATGCGGCGATTGCTGCTGCGTCACGGACGTTTGTTTTGCCGTCCTGATTGTAGTCTGCACAGTATCCTCCGAGAGAACTCATAAAATCCGCATACTGTGAGCTTGTCTTGCGTGCCAGCATTGATGCAATGAGTGAAGCATCTCTTACGTCCACTTTACCGGAAAGATTAGCGTCACCTCTTAATCCGACTTCAACTACAATATCCGCAACCTTTGTTCCGTTTATCAGAAGGGTAGCGGAGTCACCCTTCTGTTCATATACGCTCTGAGGAGTGTCAGAGAAATCAAAGCTTATTTTTGCTGTGTTTCCTGAACTGTCAACAAAGGCAAATTTGTTTTTGAATGTTTTTTCATCGCTTGTGAAGTAGGCGTCACCTTTGGATTTGAGTGTATAAACATCAGATGTGTTTATGTCACTGAAATAAAGCTTTTCTGAGTTTCCTGCCATATCATATATTTCAGCATAACCCTGATTTGTATTTTCAGGAATCTGAAGAATAACAGGTTCTTTAGCACTCTTTCCTGTAAGTCCGCAGCTGTCAATCATGCTTAATTGTGATCCGGAGTTGTCCGAATAGGATATACCGCCCTGTAAAGTTCCGTTATCTGAAGCGTTTATCATGAGATATTTATCTCCGGCAATATCAAGAACTTCGTACGAATTTACAACAGGTTTTTCAGTATCTATTTTGAATTCCTGCGATATAGGGTATCTGGAATTTGAATCAGACAGCGGAGTTTTTGCTGTTATCCACAATGTATATGTTTCATTGTTATGTATTTCACCATCGAGATCACGGAAATCCCAGTCGATGTCATAAATATTGTATGCTGGTTCACCGGACAGCAAATCTATATTAGTTACGCCATTGCCGATAATGTCCTTGTAAACTATCTGTTTATCTTTGTTATATATAGTTGCTGTTACATCGTAGCATCTGCGTTTTGAAACGAAGTTTATGAAAAGCTCATTGAAAACTGTGTCATCTGAGTCAGTTTCGGAATCTGTAAGAGGTGAGAAGTAAGGCTGTGATATAAATTTGCTTAAATCAATTTCATCGTCTGTTTCTGCGGAATATAAAGCACCTATAATATTTGAACCTGCTATGTTGCTGCCGTCTGAGAGATATGAACCGTAATCATCATCAGGATTTGAATAAATGAACGGGTGGAAGAGTTCCGCTTTGTTTCCTTCCGACCAGTCACCGCAGAACGCCATAAATGAAAGTGTAAGATTCTGTGCTGAATCTGAATTGAGCATTATATATCCGTCAACGAAAGTTCCGTTTTCAAATTCATTACGTATTTTGTCATATGCACCGCTGAGAGTTATGTGTGCAGTTACAGCAAAAGTGCTGTCTGGTTCGACTGTTACTGAATCAAGTGTAGTGCCGTAATCGGTGCTTGTGAATTTTATAGTGTATTCAGAACCTGCTGAGAGTCTGTTTGTATCCCAGTTAAGGTTGCCGTTCTGGTCGAGTGAATCGCAGAAAACAGCTTCGCTGAGATAATATGTCTGTGCAGTATCGCTTATATTATGGATGTTGAATTCAAGTGTGTAATCGCCTGACTTGTCCTGACCGAGTGAAATCTTAGGACGGTAATTATCAGCCTTACTGTTTGATGAAATATAGCAAGGGGAATTTACAGCATCTGAAATGTTTGCAAGACCGTTTCCCTGAACTCTTGGTGATGCCAGCTCGAGACCGTCGCTTGAATAAACAGGTGTGGATGTGGACATTATAAGCTTTGCCATAAGTTCGGTGTAATCTGCATCTGAAGTTATACCATACTTTTCAGCATTGCTTTGAATGTGCTGTTTTAAAAGTGCCATAAGACCTGTAAGCTGAGGAGTGGACATTGAAGTTCCGGAATATATTGCATATTCATTATGCTTTTTGTTCGTTCCCTCAGTAGGAATGGAAGAAACTATCTTTCCTCCGAAACCTGTTATGTCCGGTTTCAGCATAAGGTTTTCTGTGAAATCCCATGATGAAAAATCACTCATAATATTCTTGTCATATTTTAATGCAATTTCCGACTTGTTGCTGATGTATACCTTTTTATTATTTTCAGCAATCATTTTCTGTCCGTCATCATATGAAACAAGCCCTGCCGGAAGGGTTTCACATACAATGTCTATATTTTCATTATTGCCCTGAGTGTTATAGAAAATTATTCCCACAGCACCATTTGCGGCAGCATTTTCAGCTTTTTCCTCAAATGCTATTTCACCTCTTGCAACGAGAGCAACCTTTCCGTTGACATCAATGCCTTTATAGTCTGATTCTGTTCCGGTTCCAGGAACAGGAACATATTCAAGGGTTTTGCCGTTGAGTGCATTTGAAATATTTGTCATATCAGTTGTGTCTGATAAATCTCCGATAAGTTCATATGAATTATCCCCGACTTTTACGGAGATTATATACTGAAAATAGTTTTCAGCAGAGCCTACTGAAAGGGCACTGATTATATTGGTCGGATAACCGCCTGTGGAATAGTCAAGTAGTCCTGTATTTTCATTTTTTCCGTCATTTCCGGCGGCAACGCAGAATACTATACCTGAATCATTAAGGTTGCTTATAGCTTCAGAAGTAAGTACATTGTCATAGTTTGTAGTACCTGTTGCACCGTAACTTGCATTTATTACATCTGCTCCTATGAACATACAGTCATCATAAGCTGCTAATAATTTGCTTTCTTCGAAATCGTATGCTGACATAAGTGCGAGCTGTGCATCAGGAGCAATGCCCTGCGGAGCATATGAGGAATTTGTTACGGCAGATGCGTTGCCTGCTGCAATACCTGCAACGTGTGTTCCGTGGTCGTCAAACGTTTTCAACGTATCATTTGTTTTGTCATAATAATTAAATGCAAACGGTATTTTTTCGCTGTAATAGAAATTCTTTCCGCCGGCACTTGATGCAGATGTATATTTGGATATGGCTGACACATCATCTTTGCTGAGCCTTCCTGTAACACCCTCAGGCATTGTAAGGTATTCATGTTTCAGGTCGAACGCACTGTCGATAACAGCAATTACCATCTGATCGCCTTTGTAATCCGTATCAGTTGTGCCTATCGAATCCATTATTCTCTGGCTGAGGTCTGTTTTTGAATATGAATATGTTTCAGCAGTATTTTTCTTTTCAGCTGTTTCAGAAGATGAACCAATATATTCTGTCACTTCAATACCGGATATTCCGAGCGATGTCTGGTTGCTTTTAACCTGTTTGTAGTCCTTGTAGCTTAATACGACAGAAAAGCCATTGAATGCGGCAGTGTAATCATATTCGGAATATACATTTTCTCCTGTCAGGTTGCTAATCTGTTCAATTGCAAATTCATGTTCTTCCATAATTGAAGCGTATTCCGCCTTACCCTCATCGGTAAGGATATACTTGTCCACGCCTTCTTTTATGGCAGTTTCATTTTTGCAAAGTGGATCTTCAAGAAGTTTTACAACACATCTGACGTCTGAACAGTCAGCACCGTCATTATAAAGAAATGAGGCAAGAGCCTGTGAACCGGCTGACATTACTGAGCATATAGTCAGTGCGGCAGATGTGAAAACTGATATGAATTTTTTCATTCTTCTCCTCCTTATTTACAGAAATTTGTAAATATAATTTAATAGTTTTATTATACCTTATTTTGGAGATAAGGTCAATTACACAAAAGTAACGATTTGAGGATACATTAAAAAATCCGCCGGAATGTCAGCTTCCGGCGGATAGTTTGTTCTTATTTCTTTTTGTAAACGCTTACGATTTCTCCTGTAAACGCTTTGTGAAGAGGGTCTTTTTCATAGAATTTCAGCAGACTTTTGTCAATGAAATTATCAGACTGCATATCCTGATTGTAAAGCTTTCTGCATACAAAAATGAGCTTTGCTTCTTCAAATGCAGTACAGCCGTCAAATTCAGCAGGAGTAAGACCGGTTTCCTTTGCCTTGTCACAGTCACGTCCGGAATGTGAGCCGCAGAAATTTAATGCGCTTCTGTATTTTTCATCAAAAAATGATACTGTGAAGTATTCATTTTTTTCAATCAGTTCAAATGTCTTTCTGTTAGGTCTTACAACCGTTGTGAAAACCGGAGCATTCCATACAAATCCCAGCTGTCCCCATGAAGCAGTCATAGTGTTGTATTCGCTGAGATTACCGCTTGTCAGAAGAAACCAGTCCTTGCCGATGAGTCTGAACGGATTGAATTCCAGTTCATTTATTTCTGTTTTTTCAAAATTCATAAAATTTTCTTCCTTTCAGATAATAAAATAAAATGCATACAACAATATATTATCACAAAAGAAGAAATATTACAAGGGGTCAGGCTCTTTTAAGTGCAGGTTTATACTGAAGTCTGAGTTTGTCAGTGATGAGCGCTATAAACTCGGAATTGGTAGGTTTTCCCTTGCAGGTGTTGACCGTATAGCCGAAAAATGAGTTCAGTGTGTCAAGGTCGCCTCTGTCCCATGCAATTTCAATAGCGTGTCTTATGGCTCTTTCAACTCTTGAAGATGTTGTATCAAATTTTTTAGCAACAGTGGGATAAAGCATCTTTGTGACGCTTTCAAGAAGTTCCTTGTCTTCGAGTGAAGCCAGAATAGCTTCTCTTAAGTAATGATAACCTTTGATATGTGCAGGAACGCCAAGCTGATGTATAACTTCGGTGACAACCACTTCCATGTCCTGGTCAGAGGTTTCCTTTTTTACACCTGTTCCCTGAACGAGAGAAATTATTCTGTCACCAAGAGAATTGACATCAAACGGCTTTAACATGAAGTATGCCGCACCGTTTTGCATAACCTGTTTTTCTATAAACGGGTTATCATAAGAGGATGTAACAATAAACTCAGGTTTCTTGCCGCCGAGATCCTGAACTTTCTTGATGAGTTCTATGGCATCCATGTGCGGAAGAATAGCGTCTACTACAACTACATCGGGACTGTCATTTTTTATTGTCTCAAACAGTAACCCGCCGTCTTTTTGTCTTGTGAAGGCATACATGCCCATGCTTCTCAATGCACTGGCACAAGTTATACCGTATTCAACGCTGTCGTCTCCAATTAACACCTTAATTTTATTTACCATTGTTCTACCTCCAATTTTTTCTACTTCTTTATATTAACACATTAAATTTAATAATGCAATAGCAATTATTAATTGTTTTTATCAAAAGATGTGCTTAATTGTAAAAAAGATGTTATCAAATTGTTAAGAAGTCCCTTTGAAATAACAAAACAGTGCAAACGAATTTAAACTTTAACATGGTTTAACAATAAAAATTCTAAAACCGCAATTTTTACAAACGATTTATTTTTCATTGTTTTTTCAGGATTAGAACTAAAAATCCGCTGATTTTTCTTAATGTGGCAAAGCTTATTTTTTAAAATAGTTCCGGTTTCAGTTTGTATTTTTATTATATAGGAAAAAATGACAGTTGTCAAACACTGGCATTTTATATAAATTATTTCCCTTTATGGAAGCTTTACAGAAAAAGAATTTTTAAAATTCTCCGTTTAGTTTTATTTATCCGCAATTTTACGAAGCAAAATAAATATTAGCAATTAAAACGAAGAAATTTGCCTTAATAAACATCTTAAAATCCGCCAATATTAAAAACAGACGTCGGAAAATTAAAATGAAGAAAGGAAAAATTATGAAAAAAATAATGAGATCTGCGGCAGGTTTGCTTACCGCTATGGTTGTTAGTGTCTGCGGTCTGATGGGTTATTATTCTGTAAAACTGCCGGACAGCTACTATGTGAAAAAAGGGGAAAGCTTAAAGCTGGAAACAAAGTTTGAGATTGATGCAGTGTCAGACAGCGCTCTGGCATCATTTGCAGGGAATACTTATCCGGCAACGGAAACTGCAAAGCTGCGGCTTTTTGGGTTTCTTCCTGTAAAAGATGTTGAGATAAATACGGTTGAAACGCCTGTTCTTATTCCGGGCGGTGAAGCATTCGGGATAAAACTTCTTATGGATGGCGTTATGGTTGTCGGTATGGGTGAGATTAAAACTGAAAGGGGAATGGAATGTCCGGCAGAGGAATGCGGTATAAAAGAGGGGGATGTAATTCTGTCTATTGATGGAAAAGAAATTTCATCAAATAATGATATTCAGGAAATTGTTTCAGAATCAAAGGGAAGACCGCTTGAGGTTGTATATACCCATGACGGGAATGAAAAGTCATCAGAGCTTAAACCGGTATTCTCAATAGCTGACAGTGGCTATAAGGCTGGAATATGGGTACGTGACAGTACGGCAGGAATCGGGACGATAACGTTTTACGATCCGTCAACAAATCGTTTCGGTGGTCTGGGACATCCAGTATGCGATTCGGATACTGGTGAAATAGTTCCCATATCTGGAGGAGAAACGGCGGAGGTTAATATAACAGATGTTGTAAAAGGCTATTCGGGAAAACCGGGTGAACTGCATGGAAGTTTCAAGTCTGAAAAATCAACAGGAAAGATTTATACAAATAACAAGTACGGAGTTTTCGGTGAGATGTTCTCCGGAAAGGGGAGCAAGGCAGCTGTTCCGATGGGCATGAAGCAGGAAATAAAAACAGGAGCTGCAACGATTTATACAACTATTGATGAAAACGGCCCGAGGGAGTTTCAGATAAGTATAGAAAAAATAGATTACAAAAACAGCGGTACAAAGAACATGACGATAAAGGTTACAGATCCTGAACTTTTGCAAAAAACGGGAGGGATAGTTCAGGGAATGAGCGGCAGTCCGATAATGCAAGACGGAAAAATTATCGGTGCTGTTACTCATGTTCTTGTGAGCGACCCGCAGAAAGGTTATGGTATATTCTGTGAAAATATGTACGGGCCGGGAATGGCTAACGGCTGACAAAGCAAAAGGGCGTTACATTTTGTAACGCCCGGTTTTAATAATCTTTAATTATTTGTCGCTGCTGAAACCGCTTTCAACGAGTTCAACGAGTGATTCAACTGCCTGCTGTTCGTCAGTACCATCAGCAATGATTCTGATGTTTGTTCCGCCAACGATTCCCAGTGAAAGGATACCGAGAAGGCTCTTGGCGTTTACACGACGTTCTTCCTTTTCAATCCAGATTGATGATTTGAATTCATTAGCTTTCTGAATGAAGAATGTTGCAGGTCTTGCATGAAGACCAACCTGGTTTTTTACCATTACATCTTTAACAAACATAACAAAACTCTCCTATCTTTAATCAATGAACCGGTGTTCAATTTTTATAATTTTGTTTTCTGCTGTTTAAATTATACAAGCTATTTTGCCTCACGTCAACGTGAAAATTACACTAAATTGGCTATTTGGGCAAAATTTCTACGCTTTGATGAATCTTAATAAATACCATAGGTTCATATTTGTTTATATTAACTAAGGTATTTTAATGTTAATTAAATTTATTCACTATAAACAACTTTCAACATACTTTTGTGTATAGTTTATACAAGCTATTTTAACAGTGAATTTTTCCTGATATATGCCTCATACATATCCGGACGTTTTTCTTTGGTTATTCTGACACTTTGTTCCAGACGCCAGTCTGCAATATTTTTATGATGTCCCGAAAGAAGAACGGGCGGAACGGCTTCGCCTTCCCATATTTCCGGTCTTGTATACTGAGGATATTCTAAAAGACCATTGTAGTGGCTTTCATCTTCAAAGCATTCTGAGCTTGACAGAACACCGTCACACATTCTTGCGACAGCGTCAGTTAAAACAGCAGCAGGCAGTTCTCCGCCTGTTAAAACGTAATCGCCGACAGATATTTCCTCATCCACTATTTTGTCAAGAATTCGCTGGTCAACGCCTTCGTAGTGTCCGCATAATATCAGAATATTGTCAAGCTTTGAAAGCTCTATCGCTTTCTTCTGATTAAACACAGAACCTTTCGGCGTCATATATATAGTATGCGGTTTTGTACCCAGCTGTTCAGTTATGGCGTTGTAACAGTTGTTTATAGGGTCAGCCTGCATGACCATTCCCATTCCGCCGCCATAGGGAATATCATCAACACGTCTGTGTTTATCCTTTGTATAATCTCTTATCTGGTGGCAGTGTATTTCAATTGCCCCTTTTTTTCTTGCCCTTCCGACAATACTTTCCGAGAGAATTGTTTCCATCATTTCCGGAAAAAGAGTTGCTATATCAATCCTCATCAAAAAGACCCTCCAGCGGACGGATAATTATCTCGCCGGCTTCAATATCTGTGCGGACTATTACATCGGGAATAGCAGGAACGAGATATTTCTTTTCGCCGTCAGATATTTCATAAACATCATTTGCTCCTGTCTGGAAGATATCCCTGACAGTTCCGTATTCTTTTCCAGTATCAGCGTCCTTTACAGACAGTCCGATAAGATCCTGTATAAAATATGTTCCGTCTTCAAGTTCAACATCATTTCTATTTATATAAACAATGCTGTTTCTGAGTGCATTTGCCTTTTCAGGTGTATCAATACCCCTGAATTTTACCAGAACCATGTTTTTGTGTACCCTTGAGCTTTCCACTTCAAGAGATTTTTTATCTTTGCCGCAGTAAAAAAAATCAAATTCACACAAAAAATCCGGACTGTCGCTCCATGGCATTATTTTTACTTCTCCCTGAAGTCCATGAATATTGACAATTTTGCCGGTTTCAATAAATTCTTTCAAAATTTTCCCTCCGCTGCTTTATTTTAAAAAAGGCTTAAATCTGCCGGTAAGACAGATTCAAGCCTAATATATCAGTCAATTTCAACTGCTACTTTGAGATTGCTTCTTGCTGCTCCTGCACGCATTATTGTGCGGATAGCTTTAGCGATCCTGCCCTGTTTTCCGATAACTCTTCCCATATCATCAGGGGCAACACTCAGATGAAGAACGATAACACCTTCTTCATTCGGCTCGTCCTGTGTTATTTTAATGGAATCCTTATCGTCAACGAGGTCTTCAACAAGTGCATATAGTAGATCTTTCATGAATTTCCTCCATAAAAAGGACTTTATGAGGCAAGAGCAAAACTCCTGCCTGAAAATGCCCTGAATGCGGATTAAAGAACACCGTTTTTCTTTAAGATTGTCTTAACAGTATCTGTAGGCTGTGCACCCTGTGAAATCCACTTCTTAGCCTTGTCAGCATCAACAGAAACAACTGTCGGTTCCTTTGTTGGATCATAGTAACCGATTTCTTCGATGAATCTGCCATCTCTTGGATATCTTGAGTCAGCAACAACTATACGATAAAAAGGAGCTTTCTTAGCACCCATTCTTCTCAGTCTGATTTTAACTGCCATTTTTTTTCACCTCCGGAAAAAAGTAATTATATGTTAATGCGTTTGCATTAAAAGCTTTTACATAGGCGGTAATTTATCAAGGTTCATACCAGCAAGGCGTTTCATCATTTTTTTATTCTTTCCGCCTTTTCCGCCAAGCTGTTTCATCATTTTCTGCATCTGTTCAAACTGTCTGAGCAGTTTGTTTACGTCCTCAACCTTCGTGCCGCTTCCGGCAGCGATTCTGCGTTTTCTCTGAGGATTTATAATTGAAGGCTTTGAGCGTTCAGCTTTGGTCATGGATGTAATCATAGCCTGTATTCTTACAAACTGTTTTTCATCAACATCAACGTCCTTGAGCTTATCGCCTACACCCGGAATCATGCTTATTATTGATTTTATGGAACCCATTTTCTGAATCTGGCGAAGCTGGTCAAGAAGGTCATTCATATCGAATTTGTTTTCCTGAAGCTTCTTTGCCATTTCCTCGGCATTTTTCTTGTCGATGACATCTTCAGCCTTTTCAATAAGCGTCATAACATCACCCATGCCAAGAATTCTTGAAGCCATTCTTTCAGGGTGGAAATGTTCAAATTCATCAAGCTTTTCACCGGTTCCGACAAACTTGATAGGCTTACCGGTAACTGCCAGAACTGAAAGTGCCGCACCGCCTCTTGTATCAGAATCAAGCTTGGACATCAGAACACTGTCGATACCCAGAGCATCGTCGAATGCTTTGGCAACATTAACTGCGTCCTGACCGGTCATAGCGTCAACTACGAGCATTATTTCATCAGGGTGAACAGCTTCCTTGATATTTTTCAGCTCGTCCATGAGTGCCTCATCAATATGAAGTCGTCCGGCTGTATCAAGAATAACAATGTCGTTTCCATAGTCTTTTGCGTGGGCAACAGCCTGTTTTGCAATTACAACAGGACTTATCTGTCCCATTTCAAAAACTTTTACACCGGCTTTTTCACCAACAACCTGAAGCTGATTGATAGCGGCAGGTCTGTAAATATCACAGGCTGCAAGGAGTGGTCTGTGGCCTTCCTTTTTGAAGTGCTTGGCAAGTTTTGCCGAATGTGTTGTTTTACCTGAACCCTGAAGACCACACATCATTATAATACACGGCCCTTTTGACGGCATATTTATACGGGCATTTGATTCACCCATCAGTTCACAGAGTTCATCTCTTACTATTTTAATAACCTGCTGTGCAGGAGTAAGGCTTTCCAGAACTTCTTTGCCGACAGCCTTTTCAGAAACTTTTGCAACGAAATCCTTTACTACTTTATAGCTTACGTCAGCTTCGAGAAGAGCAAGTCTGACCTCTCTCATAGCGTCCTTGATATCGGATTCGGTAAGTTTTCCTCTTGATTTGAGTTTTCTGAACACGTTATTGAGTTTTTCGGATAAACCTTCAAAGGCCATTTTGTTCTCTCCCTCCTGAATCAGAAAATTTCACGGTTCTGAAGTGCAATATCTCTGATTTTTCTTAATTTCTCTTTTACAATGCTGTTTTGCTCAAGTTCTTCTGATTCATCAGCTAAAGCCGCAATGAGATCCGAGTTTTCCCTTGCCCTGAGAATTCTTTCGGCAAAGCCAAGCTTGTTTTCAAGTTCGCTCAGGGACTGCTCGCTGCGTTTTATACTGTCACGAACTGCCTGACGTGTAATGCCGCCGCTTTCAGCAATCTCGCCAAGGGAAAGATCTTCCCAGTAATAAAGCTCCATTACATCACGCTGTTTGTCAGTCAGCATATTTTCGTATACTTCCAGAAGAAGTGCAAAATCCATATTTTTTGCCATTTTTTATCACTCCTAACGGGTGTAAAGGCAAAGTACTTTACACATTATAGCATGACTTTTGCCTGTTGTCAAGGGGTAATGAGAAAAATGTTGGGCGATTTCCTCGTACATTTTAAAATATGTAAAAATAGGATAATGTTATTATTAATTGCCTGTTAAAAATTCAGTGTTTTGCAAAAAAATTTCATTGGCTATTGAAAATACTTCCTTTTTGTAGTATAATAATCTATGTAAAATCTCCTGCGTGGCGGGAATGAAATTTACTTAAATGGGATTGGAGAAGAATAATGACAGAGAAACCGGATATCAAAAAAATCAAGGAAAGTTTCCTTGAAAAGCTTAAACTTCAGTTTAATGTTACACCTGATGAGGCTTCAGACAAGCAGATTTATCAGGTTTTATCATCAATTGTTGTTGAAATTTTAAAGACAAAACGTCAGAAATTTATTAACAGAGTACACTCAGAAGGCAAGAAGCAGGTTTACTACCTCTCTATGGAATTCCTTATGGGTCGTTCACTCAAAACAAGTCTTTACAACCTTGAAATTGTAAAAGACGTTGAAAAAATGCTTAAAGAATATGACATCAAGCTTGACAATATTTATGAGAATGAGCCTGATGCCGGTCTTGGAAACGGCGGTCTTGGTCGTCTTGCAGCCTGCTATCTTGACGCTCTTGCAACTCAGGCATATCCTGCTATGGGTTATTCAATCTGCTATGAATATGGTATCTTCAAGCAGAAACTTGAAGACGGCTGGCAGACAGAGCTTCCTGACAACTGGCTTCCGGGCGGTTCCGTATGGCTTGACCCTCGTCCGGAACTTGCAATAGATATTCACTTTGAAGGTGAACTGCATGAATACTGGGATAATCAGTATCACCAGATTTCACACGTTAACTATTCAACAGTACACGCTATTCCTTATGATATGTATGTTTCAGGTCATGACAGCGTAGGCGTTTCTGTTTTAAGACTCTGGACAGCCAAGGCTCCAAGCTTTGATATGTCTATGTTCAACCAGGGCGACTATGAAAAGGCTCTCGGACAGAATGCAGCTGCAAATGCTATTTCAAAGGTACTTTACCCGAACGATAATCATCTTGAAGGTAAATCACTCAGACTTCGTCAGCAGTATTTCCTTTGTGCAGCATCTATCGGCGATATCGTAAACAATCATATGTCCGTTTACGGAACACTTGACAACTTCCATGAAAAAGTTGCTATTCATATCAATGATACTCATCCGACACTTGCTATTCCGGAACTTATGAGAGTTCTTCTTGATGACTGCGGATATACATGGGACAAGGCATGGCACATTGTTACAAATACATTTGCTTATACAAACCACACTGTTATGGCAGAAGCTCTTGAAAAGTGGGATGTAAACCTTGTTAAGAGAATTATTCCGAGAATCTTTACAATTATTGTTGAGATAAACAACCGTTACTGTGCAGGACTTATGGAACGCAACAACGGTGACAGTGCAAAGACAACAAGTATGTCAATTATCAAGGATAACCAGATTCATATGGCTACTCTTTGTGTAGTTGCTTCACACAGCATCAACGGCGTTTCAAAGCTTCATTCTGAAATTATCAAGCAGTCTGTATTCCATGATGAATATATGGATACACCGAGAAAGTTCAAGAATGTTACAAACGGTATTGCTTACAGAAGATGGCTTTATCAGTCCAACCCGGGACTTACACAGCTCCTCAAGGACAAGATAGGCGACAAGTTCCTTCACGACGGAAGCGAGCTCAAGAAGCTCAGTGTATTTGCAAATGATACAGCAGTTCTTGACAGACTTGCAAAGATAAAGCGTGAAAATAAGGAACGTTTTGCAAAGTTTGTAAAGAACAACAGCAAGATTGATATAAATATTGACAGTATCTTCGATGTACAGGTAAAGAGACTTCATGAGTATAAGCGTCAGCACCTGAATGTTATGAATATTCTTGCTGATTATGACTATCTGCTTCAGAATCCGGATGCTGATTTTGCTCCTAAGACATATATCTTTGCTGCAAAGGCTGCTCCTGGATATTACCTTGCAAAACAGATTATCAAGCTTATCTGGGCTATTTCTGAGGAAATCAGAAAGAATCCTAAGATCAGCCAGAAGCTTTCTGTTTACTTCCTCGAAGATTACAGAGTTACTCTTTCTGAACTTCTTATGCCAGCCAGCGATATTTCTGAACAGATTTCACTTGCCGGAACAGAGGCTTCAGGTACAGGTAACATGAAGCTCATGCTTAATGGTGCAATCACTCTCGGTACACTTGACGGTGCAAACATCGAGATCAAGGACGCTGTAGGTGATGACAATATCTTTATCTTCGGTATGAAGACTGAAGAAGTCAATGATCTTAAAAGACAGGGTTATAATCCTTGTCATTACTATGAATCAAATCCTGTTATCAAGAACTGCATAGACAGAATGTATCACGGAATCAACGGCTGCACATTCAACGAAGTTGCAAATTCACTCAAGGACAGCGACCCTTACATGGTTCTTGCTGACTTTGATTCATACAGAAAGATTCAGGCTTATTCTTCTGAATGCTACAAGGATCAGAAGAAGTGGACTCAGATGTCTCTTAATAATATTGCCGGTGCGGGCATTTTCTCAGCTGACAGAGCTGTAACTGAATACGCAAAAGATATTTGGGGACTTTAATTCTTTATAGTAAATTATGATTCAGTATAAGACCCGATAATTTTGTCGGGTCTTTATTGATTTTAAATCAAGTCAACAGAGGAGCGAAATTATGAAAAAGATTTTTGATAGCTGGAACATAAAGTATAAAAAACCTTTTGGTGCTATCAAAAGGGGAGAAGCCTGTGAATTCCGTATAAGACTTCCGAAAAATACGGTTCTTGATTTCCCGCCTGTTCCGGTTCTGGTTGTGTTCAGAACGGGATTTAAGGAAACTTTTCTTTCAATGAATCTTGAATCGGAAGAAAATGAATATAATGTATACCAGGCGACTTATACCCCGAAGAATGCCGGAGTTCACTATTACTATTTTTCATACAAACAGAATGGAACAAGAAATTATATTAAAAAAGTATCATGTCATGAAAGCTGTATCAACAACGGCGACCTTTATCAGCTGACAGTTTATGATGAAGCCTACGAAACACCAGATTTCCTTAAAGGCGGAATCATGTATCAGATTTTTCCGGACAGATTCTATAAAAGTACAAAAAAACATGAAAATATCCCGGAAGGACGCATTATGCGTGAAAACTGGGAGGATACCCCTTATTACAAGCCAGATGAGAACGGCCATGTATGGAACAACGATTATTTCGGCGGAGACCTTGAAGGAATCAAGGAAAAGCTTCCATACCTTAAAGGTCTTGGAGTTACCTGCATATATCTGAATCCGATTTTTGAATCACATGAAAACCACAGGTACAATACGGCAAATTACCGCAAGGTAGACCCGCTTCTTGGTACAAATGAGGATTTCAAAGACCTTTGCGCAGAGGCAAAGAATTACGGGATTTCCATAATTCTTGATGGTGTATTTTCTCATACTGGTGCAGACAGCATATATTTCAACAAGTTCAACAGATATGATTCTGTCGGTGCATATAATTCAAAGGACAGCGAGTTTTTCCCTTGGTATACATTCTATGAGTATCCTGACAAGTATGAAGCATGGTGGGGAATAGATACGCTTCCAAATGTTCAGGAGAACAATGAAAAATATACCGAATACATCTGCGGTGACGGCGGCGTTCTGGATTACTGGATAAGCATGGGCGCAGCAGGTTATCGTCTTGATGTTGCAGATGAACTTCCGGACGAGTTTCTTGATAATCTTAACAAGTGTGTTAAGAAAAACGGCAAGGACAAACTTATAATAGGTGAGGTCTGGGAGGACGCTTCAAACAAGGAAAGCTATGGCGTAAAGCGTAAGTATCTGCTTGGACATCAGCTTGATTCCGTAATGAACTATCCTTTCCGTTCGGCTATAATGAATTATGTTATGGGCGGAAGTCCGTTTGAATTCAGAAATACTGTAATGACTATTCTCGAAAACTATCCTAAGCCTTCAGTTGACGTGCTGATGAACAGCATTTCAACTCACGATATTGAAAGAGCAATAAATATTCTGGGTGGCGAAAGCTGTGAGGGTAAGGACAAGGACTGGATGTGCAACCACTGGCTGAATGACAGGGAATATGAGCTCGGAAAGAACAGAATGAAGTGTGCTATGGCTTTGCAGTACTTTCTGCCGGGTGTTCCTTGTATTTATTACGGAGATGAAGCGGGTGTTCAGGGGTATAAAGATCCGTTTAACAGAAGATGCTATCCATGGGGCAAAGAGGACAAGGGGCTTATTGAATATGTAAAACTTCTTGCTGAAGTCAGAAGCAGTTCAAAGGTATTTATAGACGGTAAAATGAAATTCCTGTATATGGACGATAATGTGATTTCATTTGCAAGAACACGCTCACACAGAAAGAGAGCCATGATTATATATGTAAACCGTTCACCGTATGAACAGGTTATTGACAGTACCAAAACAGCAGTCAAGGATACTCCTTACTATCGTACTATTCATGGCGATATTGTATATGGAGAAAGACTTATTCTTCCTCCATATGGCTTTGCAGCAATCAAGGTTGAAATGCCTCTTGATGACGAAAAAGACGGAGAATAATTGCTTTGTTAATTGGCAGTTTCCTTTTAGGGAACTGCTTTTCTTTTTACAAAAAAATTTATTTCAGGTCTTGACTAAAACCAATTTATAGTGTAAACTGTTATCAACGAAGTCTGTCAGTAAAGGGGAGGGGTTTTATGAAGAAGATACTTTATTTTGTTGTTGTACTTGCTGTTATGGTTTTGACAGCGTGTGGAATAGAAAAGGCAGAGGCGGCACTAAGTCACTGCACACGTTCGGCGTCCGGTGACAATAACCTGATGAATAAAATCGGGAATACCGGAAAAAAACAGATAGAAGTAAGTTCAGATAATACATTTGGTATTATCAGCTGGAAAAATGATGTTGATAATATACTGGGAGTATTGAGTAATATTTCATATAAAAATGTTGAAAAAGAAATTTCTGATAGTTCCAGCGTGTACAATATAAAGGTGATAGATGGAGATTACTGCGTCTGGTCAGCAATTTTTGCGTATGATGAAAAAAGCGACAGTCATATCTATGTGGAGTCGGGAGAATATCTGTTCAATTATGAAATGACAAATTCAGATGCTGATAAACTTTATAATCAATTGAATAACTGTCTGGAAAAGCAATATGAATGATAATGAATATATGAACGCAGCTCTCGAACTGGCACAGAAAGCTTATACGCTTGGAGAAGTGCCGGTGGGAGCTGTTGTTGTAAGAAAATCAACGGGTGAAATTGTCGGAAAAGGGTATAACAGACGTGAAACTGACAAAGACCCATTGGCACATGCAGAAATTTCAGCCATAAAACAGGCTTCAGAAACGCTCGGAGGCTGGCGTCTTATTGACTGCGATATTTATGTGACTCTTGAACCATGTCCGATGTGTTGTGGTGCAATTATAAATTCGAGGATTGAAAGAGTTGTTTTCGGGGCATTTGATAAAAAATCCGGTTCGGCGGAGTCGGTTGTAAATATGTTTGAGCTGCCATTTAACCATAAGCCGGAGATTGTATCAGGTGTGGAAGAAAAAAAATGTGCGAAAATTCTGAAAGATTTTTTTGCGGAATTAAGAGAAAAAAAGAAAGAAATGAAAAGGAAAATGAACTCGGAAAATGTAAAATGATTCGGAGAAATGTAAATTTTCAGTTAAAATGCAGTAAAAGAATAAAGAAAAGCAGGAAGAAAGTAGTAAAAAGATAGAAGTGGTAGAGGAAGTATTGACAAAGGGTGGAAGAGGTGATATAATATAAAAGCTGTCGAACGAGAGAGCGAATAAGAGGAAAGAGG
>ERZ826613.883-NODE-883-length-40454-cov-6.559247_pt1 | contig 40454 bp, 26 predicted proteins | sample MGYA00519925_ERZ826613 | MGnify/ENA primary metagenome ERZ826613 (study PRJEB31778, sample SAMEA3449236) | human gut metagenome | biome: human gut; feature: human-associated habitat; material: faeces | place: United Kingdom | collected 2010/2012 ... | reverse complement strand
TGTCAGCAAAGCTGACCAGAATCGCGTGCCAAGTCTCACGTGCGTTCGACTTGAAAAACCGCTTAAGCACCGGACTTTTTCTCTTCACGCCGTCTTCGTGTCATAAGGCCTCCGATGCGGCCGGTTTCCTTTGCAGTCAACGCCTTCCAGCCCTGCTCCATTACTTTATCGAGAAGTCCCAGTTCTTTTGCGATCTCATATTTTAATTCTTCTTCCGGTGCCAGATTATTTAAATCAATTTTTTCTTTTTTCTTAGACATATAGACCATACCCCTTTCTTTTCTGGAGTATGGCCTGATTTTTCATTTACTATTCATAAATCTTACAAAAGGGATCTGCCAGGGAGCAGATGCTGCTTTTAGTACTCTTCCGGCATGATGATCGCTGCAATGATATACAGGATCACTCCGGTACTGGTGCAGCCAAGTAATACACACAGAAGACGCACGATTGTCGGGTCAATACCAAAATATTCGCCGATACCGCCGCATACGCCACATATTACCCTGTTCGTTTTTGATTTGTAAAGTCTCTTTGGTTCCATAATCTTTCATCCTTTCATAAACTTTTTCCTGCTCACTTATAACTCACCTTCGTCAAAAATATTGCCAATCCTGGCCGAGTACTTTTTCCATTCTGTTTTATACAGTTGAAGCTGTGCCATGCCGCGTTCTGTGATTTTGTAGTAACGCCGGTTTCGACCACCAAATTCCATATCGTAGACCTCCAGACAGTCATCCTTCAAAAGTCTGCGAAGTACCGGATACAGAGTTGATTCTGAAATTTCGATTGCTTTTCGGACATCCTGTGTGATGCGATATCCGTAAGTACCTGTCTTCTCTTTCGACACAACGGCCAGTACAATGGCATCCAGAAGTGCTGCCCCTGTATTAAAAACCATAGCCCCTCCTGATACTCTGATATTGTTTCCTGATATTAGGATACGCAATTGCCTGATTTATATCATACTATTTTCTTTTCAATACTATATATCATATAATATTGTTTGTCAATATATGTTTTCTTACGCTTTTCTTAATGCCAATGCGGTGAAATTTATATTGTGCAAAGTTCTTTCATGCAAAAAACTTATGATCTAAAAGGTGCCCTGTGTTTGAAAAATAATCTGTAAAAACAGAACGCCATAATGATTCGAAAACAATCTGCTGACACGCTGCGTTTCCTGTTCGGTTCGCTCGCCTGTTAGCCGCCCTTCCGCCTAAACTCGTCTCTTCGAGACTCAGACAGCGGCTCTTTGGGGCGGCAACATCGCAAACCTCACGACGGAAGCCTTGCTACCGTCAGAGCGATTTGTTTTTGGATTCATCATGGCTGTATTATTTTTTACGATACCGTTCGTTTGCACATTCAACTTTTAGCGAAATCTTGCAAGAAAAAAGTGTGACAAAAATGTCACACTTTTTTTGTGTAAATTACTGAAAATAGTGAAAAGTTTAGTGAAAAATCTGGTAAAACACTGTAAAATATATAGAGATACTATTGATAAATTGTGAATAGTATGGTAAAATTTTACTAAGTCCGGTGAAAGCGGACTGAAATTTTTGTTAGAGCATGTATTAGAAGGAAGCTGCAGACTGCAGCTTCAAAAGATGCAAAAAGAAAGGAGCAAGAAGTATGAAGTGGAGAAAAGTTATGGCATTTTCCCTGGCGGCTTCCATGATCGCAGGACAGGCAGTAAGTGCAGCACCTGCAGCTGAAGCAGCATCCGAGTCTGCACTGCAGACGCAGGCAGACAGTAAGTCCAACACCAATGCCAGCTACACCGACCCGTGGACAAAAACAGCTGTCCCAAATCAGGCCGCAAAAGTAACATCCGACGTGGACAAAACAAAATTCACGCACAAAGAATGGACCGGAGAAACCTATACCGATGTGGATGGCAATCAGGCCAAAGCAGCAGATGTATATGGCATCAACACAGAACCGGCAAGCACTTTTGCAACGACCAATGTGGTGTATGACAGCGTAGAGAAAGCAATCAAAGGTGCAAAAGATTACGACAAAGCAGCATCAAAATATGTACAGTTCTTAACAGGGAAGGATCAGGCAGACTGGTCACTTGTTGTGTTACAGAACCAGGCACTCGCACAGGGTGATGCATACAAAGATTTCTATAAGACCGACTACAAAGCAACGACGAACGACTGGAAAACAAATCTGCAGCTTCCTTGCAGCTGGACGAGACAGGGATTTGATTTTTCTATCTATACCAATGTAACTATGCCTTGGCAGTCAAAATATGACAGTAATGTCAGTGCCCCGAATGCACCGGCAAATTATAACCCGGTAGGTCTTTACCGCAAGACTTTTAAGGTGACCGATGACATGAAGGCAGCAAACGGAAGAGTTTATCTTTCCTTCCAGGGCGTAGAATCTTCCTATTATGTATATGTAAATGGCAAAGAAGTAGGATACAGCGAGGACAGCTACAGTCCACATAGCTTTGATATTACCGATTATCTGACAACAGACGGAAGCGACAACCTTCTGGCAGTTGAAGTTCACAAATTCTGTGACGGTACCTGGATGGAAGATCAGGATATGTATTATGATGGCGGTATTTTCCGTGATGTATATCTGTATTCTGCACCGCTGGTACATATCCAGGACTATAAAGTAGAGACAGATCTCGATGAGAACTACGAAAATGCAACGATGAAGCTGAATGTAACCGTAGCAAATGCTTCCAAGGCAGCAGCAGAAGGTTATAAAGTGGATGTACGTCTTTATGATCAGGACGGAAAGATGTTTGTCAACGATATGACGATGGATCTGGATACCGTTCCGGCAGCAGACGGTGATACCGACGGCAGCGTTTCGACAGCTGGTAGCAAACTGGTTCTTTCACCGGAACTGTGGTCTGCTGAGACGCCGAATCTGTACACGATGGTTCTGTCCCTGTACGATTCCAAGACAGGCACCTACATGGGAAGCGTTTCCCAGCAGCTTGGATTCCGTGAGATCGAGTTTACAAAATCAGAAGTAGATACAAATGGTAATCGTATCACAACCGATTCTGAGTACAAACCGATCACGATCAACGGTAAACAGCTTCTGCTCAAAGGTACAAACCGTCATGATACCGATCCGGAATACGGCAAATATGTACCGCATGAGACACAGGAAGAAGATATCAAACTGATGAAACAGTACAACTTAAATGCACTGCGTACCTCTCACTACAGCAACGACGAGTATCTGTATTATCTGTGTGATAAATACGGTATTTACGTGATGGGTGAGACCAACCTGGAATCTCATGCACTGATGAATCAGGGAGAAAAACAGGTAAACTTCAAGAACCTGGCAATGGATCGTACGGTTACCGCATTCAACAGACTGAAAAACCGCACTGCCATCGTTATGTGGTCAACCGGAAACGAAAATTATTACAGCAGCAGTGCTTCTTATGCAAATGGCATGTTCTATGATCTGATCTGGTACTTCAAGAACAACGACAGTACAAGACCGATTCATTCAGAATCTTCGGATGGAAACAATGGAACCGATATGCGAAGCAATATGTACCCAAGTGTTGATACCCTGTATTCTAGAGCAGCAGCAAATATGCCATATGTTCTGTGTGAATATGACCATGCGATGGGTAATGCGGTTGGTAACCTGAAAGAATACTGGGATGCGATCCGTTCTTCCGACAATATGCTCGGCGGATTTATCTGGGATTGGGTTGACCAGTCCAGAATCTTAAGCCTTGACAATCTGCCACAGTCTTACGTTGTAACAGAAAAGAAAGACGGCGTGGTAGGATCTGCAAGCATTTCTTCTGTCGATGAAAATCCGGACAGCGGAGCACTGACCGGCAAGAGTGCAAATGGTTATGCACTGTTTGAGAGCGATAAATACAACGAAGCACTTTCCGGAAGCGGCAAGAGCTTTACCGTAGAAGTTATCTGCAAACCGGAATCGGACGGAGCAGATAAAGTCCTGATCGCAAAAGGTGACTATCAGTTTGCATTAAAGACAAACAGCAGTAAACAGCTGGAGTTCTTTGCTTACTATAACAACAACTGGAATTCTGTGACAGCGAAAAAACCGGATAACTGGGTAGGAAACTGGCATCAGGTTGTTGCAACTTACGATAAAGGTGCGATCAAGATCTACTGTGATGGAGAGCTGGTTGGAAGCGGAAACGGAAATACAACCATTGCATCCAGCAGCGTAGCACTGGGAGTAGGATGCAGTGCTGACAACGGCAGAACCTTTGACGGTGAAATTTCTATGGGCCGCGTTTACAGCAGAGCACTGTCCCTGGAGGAGATCAAAGCTCAGAACAGCACGACACCGGCAATCACAGAGAAATCGGATGATGTACTTCTGTGGGCAGATTTTTCGGGCCTGACCGTTGATGAATCTTCCAAACCGTATGATTACTATGCAGAGAAAGATGCTCATGCAAATCTGTACTCCGATGAAATCAAAGGCAACTTCTATGGATACGGCGGAGACTCCGGCGAAAGCCCGAACGACAACTCCTTCTGTGTAAACGGTCTGGTATCTCCGGACAGGGATGTCCAGCCGGAACTTTATGAAGTAAAATATCAGTATCAGAGCGTATGGTTTACCGCAGATGACAGCAGGCTGCTCGGCGAGACCATCGATGTTTACAATGAAAATAACTTCCTGAATCTGAATGATTTTGACGTGAAATGGACACTGACTGAAGACGGAAAAGAGATTGGCTCCGGTAAACTTTCTGCGGAAGATACCAACATCGCAGGCAGAGAGAGCGGAAGCATCAAAGTTCCGTATCGTGCATCTATGCCGGAAGAAAAGAAAGCAGGAGCAGAGTATTATCTGAACCTGTCTGTACAGCTCAAAGAGGATACCGAATGGGCAAAAGCAGGACACGAAGTTGCTTACGAGCAGTTCCAGATCCCGGCAGAAGTTACAAAAGTAGAACCGACGATCAACACAAACGTAACCGTAGATGACAGTGCAGAAGATGTGATCAAAGTTTCCGGTACCGATTTCAGCTTTGAAGTAGAAAAAGCAACCGGAACACTGAAAAATTATGTATACAAAGGTGAGACTCTGCTGACAAGCGGACCGGTTCCGAATTACTGGAGAGGTATTCTCAACAATGATAACGGTAACTACGACGGAAACTGGAAGAATGTCAACAAAAATGTAACGGCTTCTGATATTGCGGTCGGAACAAACGATGCAGAACAGAAGACGATCCGTGTGACACTGGCAAGTGCAAGCCAGGCAAACCTGAAACAGACCATGGTTTATACGGTAGACGGAAGCGGTGCAGTGACTGTAGATGCAACCGTAGACGCAACCGGAACAAGCCTTGGACGTTATATCCGTATCGGTACTGTTATGGAACTGCCGGAAGGATATGAAAACGTAGAATGGTATGGTAACGGCCCAGTAGAGGCTATGTGGGACAGAGAAGATTTCGCAACGGTTGGAAGATATAGCAACACCGTATCCGGAATGTTCTATCCGTACCTGGATACACAGGATACCGGTACCGTAACCGGAGTAAAATGGATCAGCGTAACCAACCCATCTGCAAAGAGTGCAATGGCAATCGCAGCAACCGATACGGTAGAAGCGTCTGCACTGCATTTCACAGTAGATGATCTGGATCAGGCACAGCATCCATATGAACTGACCAAACTGGATTCCACGATCCTGACAGTAAACTATCGTTCACAGGGAACCGGAAACAAGAGCTGCGGTCAGGATACACTTTCCGCATATCTGCTTCCAAATAACAAAGCTTATACTTATGAGTACACCATGGTACCATATACCACAAATGACAGCGATCCGATGGATGTAACACGTGCATACCGCACGGTGGCATCTGTTTCTGAGGATGATATCATCCAGAGTGCAGCAAAAGAACTGAGCGATAAAATCGATGGTATTCTGGTAACAGGCAGTGACACAAAAGAACTCCGGAAAATGCTTGTATCTTACAATGCACTCACAGAGGAAGGCAAAGCAATCGTAGGAGAGATCCGTTACCGGAAACTGCAGGAGGCAATCGCACTGGCACAGAAACTTGCAGATACCGAAAATGCAGCCGTTGTTGTAAAAGATCAGAGTGCAAATGGTTATGACATGGATATCAGTGGCGTATCCACAGCAGATCTGGCAGAAAAAGACGGCGAAATTGCTCTGAAAGGTTATGCAGATGTAGCCGGAGAAACAGCAGATGAAACCTTCAACAGTCTGATCGGGGGAAATAAAGCCTTTACAATTGAAGCTGTATTTAATCCGAATAATGTAGGATACAGTGGTGCTGACTACAATATGATCGCATCAAAAGGTGACGGCAGTGCGGCATTCCGTGTTTCTGAGCAGACGGTGTACTTCTTTATCAAGAATACGAATGGAAGCTGGAAGACCGTACAGGTTCCTCTTACTTCAGAAGAAATGAATCAGTGGCTGCATGTAGCAGCAGTTTACGATGGAAACAATATTTCTGTTTATGTAGAAGGAAAAGAAATGGTAACCACACAGAATGTGGGAAGCGTAGCTACAACGACCTATCCGCTTGGTATCGGATATTGTCCGGAGACACAACGTCTTTCTTCCGGATATCTGAAGAACATCCGCGTTTACTCAGCAGCACTGAGCAAAGATGATCTGGATAACGGAACTTACAAAGCAGATAATGAAAAGACTGTGCTGTGGTATGATTTCGATAATTACAGCTACAATAACATCGATACCAAAGCAACCGGTGTAAACGTTTCCACAGATGCACTGGAACTGAAAGAAGAAGAAGGTGCACAGGTAAGTGCAGCAATCGCACCATATTATGCAAAAGGCGAGCTTACCTTTGCATCCGAAGATGAAACCATAGCAACGGTAGATGACAAAGGCAATGTAACAGCAGTTAAAGCCGGTGAGACCAAGATCAAAGTTTCTGTAAAAGACAGCGATGTATATGCAGAAATTGCAGTAAAAGTAAACGGTAAACCGGTTGTGGAAAAACCAATCACAGGAGTTTCTGTAAAAGCAGACAAGAGCGAACTGAAAGTCGGCGAAACTGCAAAACTGACCGCAGTGATCACTCCGGAAGATACTACAGACAGCAAAGATCTGAAATATGAATCCAGTGATAAAGCAGTCGCAGAAGTCAGTGATGCAGGTGTGGTAACCGCAAAGGCAGCAGGAAAAGCAGTGATTACCGTAAGCAGTGCGGCAAGACCGGATGTGAAAGCAACGGTTGAGATCAACGTAAAGGCAAAGGATAACGAGACAGAGACCAAAGAACCGGAAAGCGAAACAGAAACAAAAGCTCCGCAGACCGAGACAAAGGCTCCGGAGACAGAAAAACCAGATGTACCGAAGAAAGTTCCGGCAAAAGGATCTGTTCATAAGAGTGCTGACGGCAAACTGGCATTCAAAGTAACAAAATCAGATGCTAAGAATGGTACGGTAACAGTAAGCAAGCTTCTGAAGAAAACGGTCAAGACTGTAACGATTCCGGCAACGGTGACCATTGACGGATACACCTTTAAAGTAACCGCAGTTGCAAACAATGTATTCAAAAATGCATCCAGACTGAAGAGCGTTGTGATCGGAGCAAATGTCAAGAGCATTGGCAAGAGCAGCTTCTACAAATGCAAGAAACTGGCAACGATCACCTTCAAGGGAATCAAAGCACCGGGCGTTGGAAAGAATGCATTCAAGTCCGGAAAATCAAAAGTAACGGTGAAAGTACCGAAGAAGATGAAAAAATCACAGCTGAACAAGCTGAAAAAAGCTCTGAAAAAAGCAGGCGTAAAGAAGGCATCTTATAAGAAAACAAAATAAGGATGCAATTGTTCCTTTGTGTCAGGGCGATTCGCAGGCATCATCCAGGATGAAAAGCTGCAAAACAAAAACAGAGTCCCGTTTTCGGGACTCTGTTTTTGTTACAGCAGTTCAGGATATCCAGGCATGTCTGTCTCTGAAAGCCGTGGATCAGCGGATAAACCACACCTGGTCTTTTCGAAGCCTTCTGGATGCAAACCATGCACACAGTCCGGTGAATGCTCCGGTGAGAATTCCGCTGATGGTCAGCATCGGCAGATAAACAAGAATACTTGCCGAGCGAAGGATCACCATGGCGATACAAATCTGACCGAGGTTATGGAAAAGGGCACCAATCACACTGATAAAAGGGATGTGCTTTTTCCCGAGCAGCCGAAAGAGCAGTGCCATGGCCACGAAACAGAACAGACCGCCGCACAGGCTGTAGGAGAAGGATACCATCTGCCCGGTCACCATGCTAGCGATCAGGATACGCATCAGAAGTACGCACAGAGCATCCTTCCAGGTAGCATAATACAGAAGCCACAGCGTAACGACATTGGCAAGTCCCAGCTTGATCCCGGGGATCGGGGCGAGCGGCGGCAGCATTGCCTCCACCACAAAAATCGTCAGGGCAATGGTCGTGTACATTGCCAGAAACGTCATATGTTTTACTTTCATACAAAACTCCATTCCGTCGCCCGATCGGGCGACATAGTTTGACAAAACTAACTGCATTATAACAAAACATACGGACACTGGCAAGAGACTTCGGCGGAACTTTGGAGAAATATTGGAGCAGCAGTGAGACGTCTCACATACACTCGGCTTTACGATGTTAAGAAAGGGATGCAACTTTAGAATTATTTAATAGCCAGTTTATTGATTTTCTGCGGGCGGAGTATTAAGATGAGTCAAGAGACAAAAATCACGTATGACCCATCGCGTTTTCTGATATAGCCTCAGGCGGATCAGAGCGGTGTAAAAGAAAGATAAGGGCAAAAGAAAGGCCGGGTCAGAAGAAAGGGTATAGTATGAGACAGAAATTCGAAAAATTTATGCAGGGCAGATATGGAATCGACCATTTTTCCAGGTTTTTACTGGTGGGAGCACTGGTATGCATCCTGCTTTCCGGTCTGCTGCGGGCATCGGCACTGAACTATGTCAGCTGGATTCTGCTGATCTGGATGTATTACCGCATGTTTTCCAAAAATATCCGGAAACGATGCGAAGAAGAGCGTATGTATATGGACACAAAAGAGAAGGTTATCCGGTTCTGCAAAGGGGACAAAAGTGTGATCAGCGATTCCAAAACACACAAAATCTACCGCTGTCCGCATTGCAAACAGAAAATCCGTGTCCCGAGAGGGAAGGGAAAAATCGAGATCACCTGTCCTTCCTGCCGCAGTAAATTTATCAAACGGACCTGATTCTTGCAGTTTTTGCATGAATTTGCTAAAACTTGCAGGAAATATGCTTGTGCATCACAGAAAAAAGTATTATACTTAGAAACATATCAAAAATATTTTGTCAGACTGTTGTACCAGTATTTATGGATTGAAAAAGCAGCAGGTAAGGCGTCAGGAGGATAACATGGGAAAAAATATTGACTGGTCAAATCTTGGATTTGGCTATGTAAAAACAGACTATCGCTATGTATCAAATTTTAAAAACGGTGCCTGGGATGAAGGTACATTAAGTACCGATGACATGGTTACAATCAGTGAGTGTGCCTGCGTATTACAGTATGCACAGACGGTATTCGAAGGTATGAAAGCATATACAACAGAAGACGGACGCATCGTTGTATTCCGCCCGGACCTCAACGCAGAGCGTATGGAGAATTCCGCAAAAAGACTGGAAATGCCGGTATTCCCGAAAGATCGTTTCGTAGATGCAATCGTAAAACTGGTAGAAGCCAATGCAGATTATGTACCGCCATACGGCTCAGGTGCTACTTTATATATCCGCCCGTACATGTTCGGAACAAATGCAGTTATCGGTGTAAAACCGGCTGATGAATACCAGTTCCGTGCATTCTGTACACCGGTCGGACCGTACTTCAAGGGCGGCGTAAAGCCGATCACGATCCGTGTCAGCGATTTCGACCGTGCAGCACCAAGAGGAACCGGACATATCAAAGCAGGTCTGAACTATGCCATGAGCCTGCATGCGATCATGGATGCACACCGTCAGGGATTTGACGAGAACATGTATCTGGATCCGGCTACAAGAACCAAAGTAGAAGAGACAGGCGGAGCAAACTTCCTGTTCGTTACAAAAGACAACAAGGTCGTAACTCCGAAGTCAGACAGTATTCTGCCTTCTATCACACGCCGTTCTCTTGTTTATGTTGCAAAAGAATATCTGGGATTGGAAGTAGAAGAAAGAGAAGTTTACTTCGATGAAGTAAAAGATTTCGCAGAATGTGGACTTTGCGGAACAGCCGCTGTTATCTCACCGGTTGGAAAGATCGTAGATCACGGCAAAGAAATTTGCATGCCAAGCGGTATGACAGAGATGGGACCGGTTACCAAAAAACTGTATGAGACACTGACCGGTATCCAGATGGGGCGTCTGGAAGCACCGGAAGGATGGATTAAGGTAATCCGCTAACGGAAATTACATTTTGTTTACAAAAATTAGAAGATTTTAAGAACCGCTCTTTGTTATAGTAATAGCGAGGGGTGGTTCTTTTGGGTTGCCGCAGGCAGCACCGCGACAGGAGGACTGTATGAGAATTGTACTTGCATCCGCTTCGCCGAGAAGGCGTGAGCTTTTAGAACAGGCCGGGATCGATTTTGAGATACTGATCGGCAGTACCAGAGAATGTATCACAAAAGAAGAACCGGGAGAGATCGTTGAAGAACTGTCACTTGCAAAAGCAAAGGGAGTTGCAGAAGCCGTGACAGGAGATGCTGTGATCATCGGGGCAGATACGATCGTTGCCAAAGGAAACAAAGTACTTGGGAAACCAAAAGATGCCGAAGATGCACATCAGATGCTTGCCATGCTTCAGGGAGAGAAGCATCAGGTTTATACGGGCGTGACACTGTTACAGAAAAAAGGGGATGAAAGGATCATCCGGTCATTCCATGAAAGGACCGATGTCTTTATGACATCGATGAGTGATCAGGAGATCGAAGCGTACATTGCCACCGGGGAGCCGTTTGACAAGGCAGGCAGTTATGGAATACAGGGACGTGCAGGAATTTTCGTAGAAAGAATTGAAGGAGATTATTATAACGTGGTCGGACTTCCGATTTCCAGACTCTGCCGGGAACTGAAGAGCCTGGAAGCGGAGGATGACCGGAAAGAATGAAAGCAGGGTAACTGCACCGATGGCGGGCAGTTATAAAATGTAGAAGTACGGGGGCAGAGAATTATGGCAAACCGCATTCTTGTGGTAGAGGATGATACGGCGATTTCAGAGCTGATCTGTATGAATCTGGAAGTGACCGGCTACGAAGTGGTTCCGGTTCTGGATGGCAATGAAGTTGAGGGAACACTGGAGAAAGAGGAGGATTTTGACCTGGCACTGCTGGATATTATGCTGCCGGGCAAAGACGGCTTTGAACTTCTCGGAGTTATGAAAGAACATGGCATACCGGTCATTTATATCACGGCTAAGGCAGATGTAAATTCCAAGATCAAGGGACTGAGATCGGGAGCAGAGGATTATATCGTCAAACCGTTTGAGGTTCTGGAGCTGCTGGTGCGTGTGGAGAAAGTGCTGGAGCGTACCGGAAAGCAAAAAGAGATCATACAGGTGAAAGATCTGGAGATCCATTTATCAGAGCATAAAGTGACCAGAAACGGGCAGACAGTCAGTCTGAAGCCGATGGAATATGATCTGCTGGTATTACTGGCAAAGAATAAAAATGTGGCATTTACCAGAGAACAGATGCTGAATGAAGTATGGGGCAGCAATTATCTGGGAGAGACAAGGACGATCGATGTACATATCGGACAGCTTCGCAGGAAACTGGATCTGTCGGATGTCATCAAGACCATTCCGAAGATCGGATATCGACTGGAGGAGTAGTATGAAGCTCTGGCAGAAAATATCTCTGCTCACGGCAGCGATTCTTTTGATCTCCATGGTAGTTTACGGTGGGATCACAGTGTATGAGACATCAAATTATAACATCAGGCAGACATCAAGTGCAGCGTCACGACAGGTGCGTGCGACCGCTTATGCACTGGGACAGAGTCTTGAAAATGCAGCTACGGAGGAGATGAGCGACACCGCAAGGAAAGCTTATCTCCAGTTTTTGCTGCGCAGATACAGCAGCAGAGATTACATGCTGCTTCAGGACTGGCAGCTTGCAGCTAATACCACGAATTTCGAGCTGACCGGAAACCGGCTTGAACAGTTTGATTCCTATGAACCGGTGGCAGCTTTTCAGCAGAAAAACGGCAGACATCTGATGATCGTCGGACAGAAGATTCCACTTTCAGACAGTAAAAATACATCGTATCAGCTTCTGCTGGTGCGGGATATTTCGGAAATTTATAACAATGTGCTGACGCAGATCGGCATGTTCCTGATCATTTTGGGTGCAATCGTTGCGGTGGCGATCAATGCGGTGTTCTGGATGATACGAAGAATGTTAAAACCGCTGCGTGACTTAAGAGAGACAGCCGGTGCGATCAGCCAGGGACAGCTGGATCGCCGTGTACGTGTGCGTTCCAATGACGAGGTCGGGGCACTGAGCGTCTCTTTTAATCAGATGGCAGACCAGATAGAATGTCAGATGGAGGAGCTGGCACAGGTTTCTGAGCGAAGGAAACAGCTTCTTGGCAGTCTGGCACACGAGCTGAAAACACCAATGACTTCCATCATCGGCTATTCAGATACGCTTCTGCATGTGAGGATCAACGAAGAACAGCAGAAAAAGGCACTGACGCACATCAACAACGAGTGTCGCCGTCTGGAGCGACTTTCCGGGAAGATGATGAATCTGCTGGAGCTTTACAACAACGAGACGATCCATATGGAGAAGCATCCGGTCAGCCAGCTGATCGGAAAAGTGGCGGAGCTTGAGAAGTATCATCTGAAAGAACAGGGGATCACACTGGAAACCAGGAGCGATGACACCGTTCTGCTCATGGACATGGATCTGATGGAGAGTCTTCTGGTGAATCTGATCGATAATGCCATGAAAGCTTCCAAAGAAGGTGATACCATTTATGTTGAAGCGGCCGGAACATGCATTCTGGTGGAAGACCACGGAAGAGGAATCCCGGCAGAAGAGATTCCGAAGATCACGGAGGCTTTTTATATGGTTGACAAATCCAGAAGCAAAAAAGCAGGTGGGATCGGGCTGGGGCTTGCACTTTGCACACAGATCGTGAAGCTTCATGGTGCAAAGATGGAGATCAAAAGCAAACCGGGCGTCGGTACGCAGATCCGGGTGATCTTTTCGGAAGAACAGTAAGGAGAAAAAATGAAAAGGGCAAAAAAACGAATCTTACGAAGGATCGTATGGATCGGAATGATCCTGATGGCTGCAGGATTTCTGACCGGTTGTATGGAAACATCGGAAGATGACTGTATTGTAAAGGAAAAAGAGACAGAGACCGGAGACAGTATCCGTTCTTATTCTTCCGGCACAGAGGCAGTGGAGAATGTCAGCGTAGCAGAACAGGTACAGGCAGCGAGTCCCTGTATGCTGAGTGTGGAAGAAGGTAAGATTCATGTGGATCTTCAGGCGAGTGTTTATCTCCCGCAGGGAAACAGCATGAAGATCTACAAGGCAAAGACACGCTATTTCACGCAGGAAGATATGAATGGCTGGATCCATATCCTGACGCAGGGACAGCCGCTGAAAAACGACAAGGGAGATACGATTTCCTGGCGGGCACAGCAGGAACTTACCGGAATGGTGAATATGACAGATCCGTATGCTTCCTGGGCGGCGGCAGGCAAGAAAGTGTATCAGTTTGAAATGCAGAATCTGCTGGAAGACGGCTACAAAGAATCCGGTGTTTCACTCAGAAGGGAAGAATGTGAATATGTACCGTGGAGCAGGGATGACAGCTGGCAAATTCTGCATACGAAGGTTGGAAGAAAACGGATGAGAAAAGAAGCAGATGCTCTGCTTCAGACTCTGGGACTTGCAGAAGAGTTTCATTTTATGCAGTCACGGGCGGTTTACTGTACGGAAGATTCTGTGAATGAAAATACCGGGGAAGAAACGGAAACAGGCGATACCGGAGCCTCGGAGCAGAAAATGGGCTGGAGGTTTTACTATACAAGGCAGGTGGACGAAGCACGGATCAACCAGAGCACAGACCACAGCCTGTCAGGGGATATCCTGTTCGGACTGGGCGGCAATCTGGATATGGCTTCCCCGGAAAACGAGGGAGAGGGATACGACGGAACAGGATCAGGGACGGAAAACTGGAAACCGAGCCGGGAAGCCGAAAGCTTTTATATTACCTTTGATGATGAAGGTCTTGCAGAAGTGACCTGGATCAACCCATGTATCGTAGAAGAAAATGAGGGCGGAGGAGTTTTTCTGCTTCCGTTTTCAGATATTCTGCAGGTCTTTCAGAAATCGATCACCAAACAGTATATTCTCGAGATGCTCTCCGGCAACGGTCTGGAGGTTTCCGCAACCATTCAGACGATCCGGCTTGGATACCGCAGGATTGAAACTGAAGGCAAAGACGGAAAAAAGAAAAAAGAGCAGCTCATCCCGGTCTGGGATTTTATCGGTACTTACAGCAGTCCGCAGACGGAACAGCTGCTGGCAGATGCGGATGATCTCTGGGTGCAGTGTTACCTGAGACAGGAACGGACAGACAGTCTGCTTACGATCAATGCAAATGACGGAACCGTCGTAGACTGGGGAAATGAATTATAATTACGGTTCAGATTGCCTTGAGGGGAAAACTCTGTTATACTCTTACTATGATGCCAGGATTGTGGGAGTGCGACGCACGGAACAATCCGTAGGCATCATAGTTGGGGACTTTTGACACCAACATCCTTACTATCTAGGAAGTGAAAGAAGGAGAAATCGTATGCAAAAATATGGAGAAATCAAAGATCTTGTAAATGCTGTTCTGGAAAGTTATGATAAATATCCGGTCATTCAAAACATCGACTGCCGCAGCCGGATCAACAGTGAGAGTGTCAACGACCTTCTGGAAATGATTCGCAAGATCCTTTTTCCGGGCTATTTTGAGATAAAAAATCTTCGAAAAGATTCGATCGAATATCATGTCGGAGAACTTCTGGAAAACATAGAGTATAACCTGACCAAGCAGGTCATGATGGCACTGCCGCACAGCAGCAAGTACCGTGAGGCGGATAAAGAGACCTTGATGGAAAGTGCAAGAGAGATCACGCACCATTTTCTGGAGAAGATCCCGAAGTTGCGTGATGTGCTGGCGACCGATGTCCAGGCAGGATACGAGGGCGATCCGGCTGCGTTTAACACCGATGAAGTCATCTTTTCTTATCCGGGTATGTATGCGATCACAGTCAACCGTATTGCACATGAACTCTATCTGCTCGGTGTGCCGCTGATCCCGCGTATGATGACCGAACATGCACACAGCCTGACCGGGATCGACATCCATCCGGGAGCATCGATCGGAGAATATTTTTTTATCGACCACGGTACCGGTGTTGTGGTCGGTGAGACCACGGTGATCGGAAAATATGTCAAGATTTATCAGGGTGTGACACTTGGTGCACTTTCCACCAGAGGAGGACAGAGCCTTCGCGGTGTGAAACGTCATCCGACCCTGGAAGACAACGTAACCGTATATTCCGGAGCATCGATCCTTGGCGGAGAGACCGTGATCGGCACCGGAGCGGTGATCGGAAGTAATGCATTTATTACATCTTCCGTACCGGCTCAGACGAGAGTCAGCATCAAAAATCCGGAACTGCAGTTTAAAGACCGCTCCAGAAAGGCATCTGAGCTTGGTCAAGAAGGATTCTTCAACCGCAAAGAAGAGGACTAAAGAAAAGGAGTAGTATCGTGAAGTTTTTTCATATAGCAGATACACACCTGGGAGCGATCCCGGATGCCGGTTTTGCGTGGAGTGAAGAACGCAGAAGCGAGATCTGGGAGAGCTTTCGCAGTGTTGTGGCAAAGGCAGATCGAGAGGAAGTGGATCTGCTGCTGATCGCAGGAGATCTGTTTCACAGACAGCCACTGATGCGCGAGCTCAAAGAAGTCAACTATCTGTTTTCCACGCTGAAAAAAACAAAAGTCGTGTTTATCATAGGAAACCATGATTACCTGAAAGTAGACTCGTACTATCTGGATTTTCCGTGGAGTGAGAATGTGACCTGCCTCCGGGGCAAGGAATGTGAAAGTGTCGTGTTTGAGGATCTGGATACGGAAGTGTATGGATTAAGTTACCATACAAGGGAGATCAAAGAGCCGAAATATAATGATCTGCAGCCGGAGAAAAAGGCCGGTTTTTCCATTCTGCTCGGGCACGGCGGAGATGCAAAGCATATTCCGATCGACCGCAAAAAGCTGCTTCTGTCGGGCTTTGACTATATTGCACTTGGACATATCCACAGACCAGAGATGATAGAGCCGGACCGTATGGCGTATGCCGGGGCGTTAGAGCCGATCGACCAGAATGATATCGGTCCTCATGGCTTTATTGAAGGGGAATATAACGAAGGCAAGCTGAGTATTTCGTTTGTGCCGTGGGCGTGCAGAGAGTATATCCCGCTTGAGCTGGATACGAAAGAATGTCCGACCAACCTGGCATTTCAGGAGACAGTGCGGATGCGGATGGCAGCAAAGGGAATGCAGCATATTTATAAAGTGCTTCTGCAGGGATATCGTGATCCGGATATTGTATACGATCTGGATGCCTGCAGGAAGCTTGGAAATATCGTAAGCGTACAGGATGAGAGCGTTCCGGACTATGATTTTGAACGGCTTATGCGTGTCCATGCGGGCGATATTGCCGGAAGATACATCCAGACTCTGTATCATAAAGACATGAGTGATACAGAGAGAAAGGCATTGTATTACGGAATACATGCACTGCTGGAGATGAGAGGATAAAAGTACATGCGGATACTGGAATTAGAAATCATTAATTTTGGAAAATTCAACCACGAGACAGTCACATTTCATGATGGAATGAATCTGATCTATGGCGAGAATGAAATGGGAAAAACAACGCTTCATTCATTTATCCGCGGTATGTTTTTCGGGATTGAAAAGCAGAGAGGGCGGGCAGCCAGAAAAGATGAATACAGCATCAGGGAACCGTGGTTTCATGCAGGACAGTTTGCAGGTATCATGCGATTTGAGAGCGGCGGCAAAATCTTTCGTTTGGAGCGGAATTTTTACCGCAAGGAAAAGAGCGTCAGCCTGGTATGCGAGACAAACGGTGAAGTACTGTCCGTAGAAAAGGGCGATCTTCAGGTTCTGATGGAAGGCATGAATGAGGATGCTTTTCGCAATACCGTGTTTTTTAATCAGCAGTCGGCAGCGACGGACGAAGGTCTGGCAAGAGAACTGCGAAATTACATGACCAATCTGCAGAATTCCGGAGACGGTGAGATGAACGTCAGTGCGGCGATCAAAAGCCTGGAAAGCCAGAGACGGCATCTGGAATCCGAACAGAAGCGTCTGGATGCAGAACAGGCAGAAGAGCTGGAAAGCCAGCAGATGCGTCTGGAGTACGTGCGTCAGGAACTGCTGGAGCTGTCCGAAGAACAGAAACACTGTGAAGTCCAGATGGCACGCATCGCAAAAGAGCGGATCGCACTTCAGGCGAGACTGACAGAAAAAAAGAGAAGCCTGGAGAAAATGAAGCGGGAACTGGATATTCCGCTGGAAGAGAATGCCGGTAAAGATGAGATGGAGTCCTGGAAAATGCGAATGGAAGCAGGACAGGACAAACGCAGGATGCTGTGGCGTAACCAGGAGCTCTGGCTTTTAGGAGGCGGTGTGCTGGCACTGCTGGTTTGTATTCTTGTGCCGCATATCTGGATCAGTGCCCTTGTGCTTGCCGGATGGCTTGGGATTTCTGCCATTTTTGTATGGAAGATCTACCGCCGCCATCAGGAGGAGCAGGAGCGGCAGGAGCGTATCCAGAAACGGATGCAGGAGCGTATGAAAAAAGAGATCCAGGCCGAGCGGGAGCGTTCCGCAAAGCGTGAGAAGCTTCTGGAAGAAAAATACCATGAAGAAGATGAACTGGCTCAGCGTGAAAAAGAGCTGAACCTGGAATTTGAAAAGCAGATGTGGAATCAGGAACGCATCAATGCGGAGAGCAAAGAAAAACAGGTTATTTTAAACAATCTGGAAGAGAGCCTCCAGGAATTGCAGGAAGAGAATGAGCAGAGCGGAAGTATCCAGGAAGAACTCGATGCGGTACGTCTGGCGATCATGACGATGAACCAGATCTCTGAGGATATTTACAAAGAATCTGCCGCACATCTGAATCAGAAAATCTCCGATATTTTAAGCCAGATCACAGAAGGACGTTATACCAGTGTATTTCTCGATGCAAACATGGAAGTACGTATCAATACGCCGAAAAAGCTGCTCTCCCTGGAACAGGTGAGCCGCGGCACGATGGAGCAGATCTACTTTGCACTGCGTATGGCGGTCGGTGAGATGTTCTGCCAGGATGAGACTATGCCGATCATACTGGACGATGCGTTTGTGATGTATGATGATAAGAGACTGAAACAGACACTGAAATGGCTCTATCACAGCAAAAGACAGGTGATATTGTTTACCTGCCATGGAAGAGAACAGAGGATTCTGGATGAGATAAAGCAGGAGAACTAAATTTTTGAATGTGCAAACGAACGAATTCCCCGAAGGCACGCACGGATATTTTTGTAAGTGTATGGAATGTATAAAAATGAGAGTATAGAAGTGTATAGAGTGCCGGACGAAAAAGGCACAATTTACACTTCATATTCCACTACAGCAAATCTTTTTACTTCACTCGGAAAAAGATAAAGACATAATTTTTATACAAACTGATCTAAAACGATATCATAGATAATGACCTGATGATTTGTGTTGTAATAACATAGATTATCAGGTTATTTTATATCAGATGTGCACAGAAGAATATGTCATGCGATGTATGATGTGCACCTTGCAGCAAGAAAGCCAGAAGCATTCTTGAACAAATATACAATAGAATTGTCCGACTTATTGTTGCAATTTTATAAAAATATTGGAAGTTGTTAGAAAAGTGTAAAATAAGAAGTTGCTTTCATTTATGGAGAAAAAGTAGTGCCCACACCTTGGTAGTATGAATCCTGTTTGCTCATGTGCAAATAAAATGCGTGATATTTGAGGTACATGTGGTATGTAAATAAGAACAGCCATAATGATTCGAAAACAAATCGTACTGACGATAGCAAGGCTTCCGTCGTGAGGTTTGCGATGTTTCCGCCCCCGAGCCGCTGTCTGAGCCTCGAAGAGGCGAGTTCAGGCAAAGGGCGGATAACACACGAGCGAACCGAACAGGAAACGAAGCGTGTCAGAAGATTGTTTTCGAACCATTATGGCGTTCTGTTTTCCAAAACTATTTCATTCTTAAATCACATCTGTTTGTGCAGGACAAACATTATGAATTGTGTTCTTTTAAGAATTTATTGATCCGGTCTAATGGGTTTAACAGACTGCTGATGGATGCATCATGATTCAGCGTATCAATGATGTAAGCGATATACTTGCTGAGGTCGCAGTTGATATAATATGGTTTCTGGAGCAGCTCCGGTGTCTGGTATATCAGGTTGGTTGTCAGAATGAAATCAAACATGCCGGCTTCATAAGCCTTGTCAAATTTCTCCATGCCGTTTGTGAACAGACCAAACGTAGAGCAGATAAATACACGGTTTGCTTTGCGTTTTTTCAGTTCTGCAGCGACTTCCAGAACACTTCCGCCGGAAGAGATCATATCGTCGATCACGATCATATCTTTGCCTTTCACATCAGAACCCAGGAACTCATGTGCAACGATCGGATTTGTACCGTTTATGATGGTAGCATAATCACGACGTTTGTAGAACATACCCATGTCGGTTCCCAGAACGTTTGCCATGTAGATAGCACGTCCCATACCGCCTTCGTCCGGGCTGATGACCATCATGGTGTCTTTGTTCGGATGAAGATCCGGAACTGCACGGAACAGACCTTTGATAAACTGGTAAACCGGCTGAACGGTCTCAAAACCTTTCAGAGGGATTGCATTCTGCACACGCGGGTCGTGAGCATCAAAGGTAATGATATTGTCAACGCCCATGCGGACCAGTTCGTTCAGTGCCAGTGCACAGTCCAGAGATTCTCTTCCGGTACGTTTGTGCTGACGGCTCTCGTAAAGGAACGGCATGATGACATTGATACGTCTTGCTTTTCCGCCTACTGCTGCGATGATACGCTTCAGATCCTGGAAATGGTCATCCGGTGACATATGGTTTGTATATCCGCAGAGATTGTAGGTCATGCTGTAGTTACATACATCTACCAGAAGATAAAGATCTGCTCCGCGGACGGATTGACGGATCACGCCCTTTGCTTCACCTGAGCCAAATCTTGGCACTTCTGCGTTGATCAAATAAGAATCCCGTTCGTAACCCTGGAAAGAAAGGCTGTTCTTGTGTTCATGGTTCCGCTCCTGTCTCCATGAAACCAGGTAGTCATTGACTTTTTTGCCCAGCTCTTTATGGCTGTCCAGTGCGATCAGCCCCAGTGGTCCTACCGGGATGGTTTCTATACATCGTTCTTTTGTTGTCTGCATTTTGTTGTTGTCCTCCTACGCATACTTACTACATTTTAAATGAAAACCCAATCTTATACATACCTACTTTAACATAAAGTAAAGCAAAGTCAAGCCATTTTCAGCCCTGTTCACCAAGCTTTTTCATTAAGCGGATATCTTTGCCGATCAGTTTCCGCATTTTGAAATTACTGGAAATCCGCGAAAAGACACGCTCAGAATACAGATCCCGCAGAGATTCCAGAGAGAGATTGGTGGAAATGATCGTGGATTTCTTGTTCATCAGACGCTCATTAATACAAAGGAACAGCTGAGAAGCGACGAATGTATTCGTCATTTCCGTTCCGAGGTCGTCGATGATCAGCAGATCGCAGTCAAAAATGGCACTGTGCTGCTGCAAAACTTCATCTTCGGCATATTTTTTGCCGAACGTGGCCGTTGAGAGCACTTCAAACAGGTCAAAAGACGTAAAATAAATGACAGAATGTGCACTTTCAAGCAGTTCCTTGGCAATGCAGTGCGTCAGAAAGGTTTTGCCGACGCCTGTCGCACCGTAAAAGAGCAGATTGTCGTGTTCCATATCAAAATTCTGTACAAAGTGCAGGCATTCATCGACGATTTTCTGGATGTTCTCGCGGGCATTTCTGCCGGTCACGCGGTCTTTCATCGTTTCTGGATAATAATGGAAGCAGAAATGGTCAAAATTTTCCGTTTCCAGGATTGAAGTCAGGTTTGACTGGGTGTAAAGCAGGTTGATCGCTGCCTGGCGGAAACAGTGACATTTCTCATTTCCGATATAGCCGGTGTCTTTGCAGTCCGGGCAGGAATAATGCATTTCCAGAAAATCTTCCGGGAATCCGGCATTTTTCAGCAAAGATTTGCGGTGGATACCGTATGCGGCAATCTCTGTTTTCAGGTCATCGATCGAAGCAGCCTCCCCTTCCAGAAGGCGGCGGGCACATTTCATGCTTAAAGAAGCGATTTCTCCATTGATCTGTGAAAGCTCCGGCAGTTCCTTTTCTGCAAGGGCGATGCGTGCCTCCTGATCCCGGCGGTTCTGAAGCTGTTTTTTGTTGTATTCGCGGATGATCGTATCGTATTGTGTGTTCGTCAGTGCCATGGCAGTCCTCCTACTGGTTCAGCAGCGATTCCAGATGATCAAAATCATAGTCACGCTGCGAGAAATTGTTGAATTTGCTTCCGGAAGTTACGGCAGGACGCTGTTTCGATGCCGCTTTTCCCGTCTTCTGATGTTTCTGGTCAAGTTCCCGGATTTCATTCAGATGGTGGATACCGCTTGCGTGCCAGCTTTCCAGGATTTTGTTGGCATACTGGAAACTCGGGTTCTGCGTCTGGGTCAGTGTGCGGCTGCACGCCTCCAGAATGATATCCGAAGTAAAATGCAGGTCATCAAACCAGTGGTCGATCATCTGCACTTCCGGTTTGCCGGGACCCCGGTCGCGGATGCCGAAAGCATTTAACACAGAATAATATTTCTGGCTGTACTGAGACTGGCGTTCCTTTGCCTGCCCGGCATTTGTGATGCCTTCCTCTGCCCATGCCAGAGCTACTTTATCTATGTAATGAAAACTTTTCGTTCCCCGTGAAATACAGTACTCGATCAGATATTCGATCAGCTCAAAATTAAAATGCAGCGAGTCATAATAATATAAAATAGAAGACATTTCAGTCGGCGAAAGACTGTGACCGAGGTAAGATTCTGCGATCAGCAGGAGTTGCTTGATATCCTGTTCTCCCTGAAGGGCAGCCATACGGTCTCTGGAAATCTTCAATTTTGGAGAAAGGACCTTTGCTTCCGTGGAATCATTCGGTTCGGAAGCTGCTTTTTTTGCTGCATTTTTGGAAACGGGTGCCTTTGCAGATGCAGGGAGCACTCCGGAAGAGACAGAAGCAGCAGCCTGCTGCACGCTCTCCGGCTTTCGAACTTCCAGAAAGACCAGATCGCTGATGCTGCCGTCCTGGTCAAATGCCAGGTCGATCAGTCCCTGGTCTGCCCAGTACTGCAGGCCGCGGTAGATGTCCCGCTCGGTATAATCAAAAAGTTCCGCAATGGATTCCAGAGGAATACCGCCATAGTCCGCCGCATGACGCAGCAGACAGAGATAGAGCTTGACGTATTCTCCGCCGGCCTGTGGCATATAGTAATCGATAAAATAGTTGGATACGGCAGTCATGTTGTTGGAAAACGGATGATGTAAACGTATATTTTTCATAAGGTAACTCCCCTCCTGTGGAGCAATTCGCAGGCATCGGTTGAGGAAAAAGGCTTTTCCCCGACATTTCTGTCCACTAGTATAGCATAAAAGAGATGCATTGAGAATAAGGGAAATAAGGGCAGAAAAATCCACATGTTCTGCAAAAAAAAGAATGTGCAGAAACATGTGGATCAAAGGAATCAAGACCGGAAAAACGTGTGCAGATTTTATTCTCCGAGCAGTTTCTCACCGATCTTGACAACATCGCCGGCACCCATGGTGATCAGGACATCACCCGGCTTGCAGTTTTCGAGCAGACAGGTCTCAATCTTGTCGAAGGAGTCGAAATAATCCGCACAGCCGCCAAGAGCGTTCACTTTCTCTGCCAGCATGGATGAGCTGATGCCGAGGGTATCCGTCTCTCTGGCAGCATAGATATCAGCCAGAACGACATGGTCGGCAAGGGTCAGAGCTTTTGCAAAGTCATCCATCAGAGCTTTTGTCCTTGTATAAGTATGCGGCTGGAATACGCACCACAGCTTTTTGTGCGGATAGTTGTGTGCAGCGTGGAGTGTAGCTTCGATCTCAGTCGGATGGTGAGCATAGTCATCGATAATCGTTACGCCGCCGATCTCGCCTTTTTTCTCGAAACGACGTTTGGTGCCGCCGAATTTCTCAAGACCGATACGGGTATGTTCCATGGAAACGCCCATCTGATCGGCCAGGGCAATGGAAGCCAGAGCATTGCTGACATTGTGGATACCAGGAACGTGCAGCACAAAATGACCGAGCAGGGTATCTCCTTTATAGCAGTCAAAGGACGGATGTGCGAATTCGTCAAACGTAATATTGGAAGCATAATAATCGCTGGAAGCGTCCATACCGTAGGTTACGATCTTGCAGGTCAGTCCTTCTGTCAGCTGATCCAGGTGTTCAATCTCACTGTTGACGATCAACGTGCCGTCGTCCGGCAGCAGCTGGGCAAATTTGCGGAAAGAATGGCGGATATCATCAAGATCCTTGAAGAAATCCAGATGATCCGCATCGATATTTAAGATCACGCTGATCTTCGGGAAGAAATGAAGAAAACTGTTCGTGTACTCACAGGCCTCGGTCAGGAACGTGTCATGACCGCCGACACGGATATTGCCGCCGATCGCATCGAGGATACCGCCGACCGAGATGGTCGGGTCCATATCTGCTTCCAGGAAAATGTAGGAAGCCATGGAGGTGGTTGTCGTTTTGCCGTGCGTTCCGGAAATGGCAACCGGCGTTTTGAAGTTGTGCATCATCTGGCCGAGCAGTTCGGCACGGGAGAGCATCGGGATCTGTTTTGCGACCGCAGCGGCATATTCCGGATTGTCCGGGTGGATGGCGGCTGTGTAGACCACCAGATCCGGTGTGTCATCCAGGTTGGAAGCACGCTGACCGTAGTAGAGAATGGCTCCTTCGGCTTCCAGCTGCTTTGTGAGCTCGGATTCGTGGGCATCGGAGCCGGATACTTTGAAATGCTGCTTCAATAATATAGAAGCAAGCCCGCTCATGCTGATGCCGCCGATGCCGATGAAATGTATATGCATTGGTTTCTTGAAATCTATCTGATACATAGTTGTAGTCTCCTTTGTTGTTAAAGTCTGATTTTAGTATAAACTTTTTTTGGAAAAAAAGAAAGAGCTTATTGGAAATCCGGCATAACTTTTACCGTATTTTCAGGCAGATAATTCAAAAAGTTTTCGCAGAAAAATCGACATAATGCAATTATAATAAAAAACAGGAAAATTTTTTCAAAAAATTGTAAAAAATGTTCACTATTTAAGAAACCTGTGATATAATAAAAAATACAACATAGATGATGCATTTCAGGCATCATGGGAACGGGAAAATGGTTCCTGATGTGAAAATAATATTAAGAGGTGATAGCGTGATTAAAAAAGAAATGATAGCCATGCTGCTTGCCGGAGGACAGGGAAGCCGTCTCGGTGTTCTGACTTCAAAAGTGGCAAAGCCGGCGGTAGCATTCGGCGGCAAATATCGTATTATTGATTTTCCGTTGAGTAACTGTATCAATTCCGGTGTGGACACAGTCGGAGTCCTGACACAGTATCAGCCGCTGAGACTGAACACTCATATCGGGATCGGTATTCCGTGGGATCTTGACCGCAATGTCGGCGGCGTTACCGTACTTCCTCCTTATGAAAAGAGTTCAAAGACAGAATGGTACACAGGTACAGCAAATGCCATTTACCAGAACTTGAATTATATGGAAACTTACAATCCGGAGTATGTCCTGATCCTGTCAGGTGACCATATTTATAAGATGGACTACGAAGTAATGCTTGATTTCCATAAAGCAACCAACGCAGATGTAACGATTGCAGTTATGCCTGTTCCTATGGAAGAAGCAAGCCGTTTTGGTATCGTTGTCACAGACGAAAACAACGTCATTACAGATTTCCAGGAAAAACCGGCAGAGCCAAAGAGCAATCTTGCATCCATGGGTATCTATATTTTCTCATGGAAAGCATTGAGAGAATCTTTGATCGCACTGAAAGACCAGAGCAACTGTGACTTCGGCAAGCACATCATCCCATGGCTCAAAGAGCGTGGAGACCGCATGGCTGCCTACGAGTTCAACGGTTACTGGAAAGACGTTGGAACACTTGGTTCTTACTGGGAAGCAAATATGGAACTGATTGATATCATTCCGGAGTTCAATCTTTACGAAGAGTTCTGGAAGATTTATACATCCAGCGAGATCATTGCACCGCAGTATATTTCAGCAGATGCAAAAGTGGATAAATGTATCGTCGGAGACGGTACCGAGATTTACGGTGAAGTACATAATTCTGTGATCGGACCTGGCGTTACGATCAAAAAAGGTGCGGTTGTGCGTGATTCTATTATTATGCGAGGCACGACGATCGGCGAGAACGTAACGGTAGACCGAAGCATTATTGCAGAAGGTGTTACGGTTGGCAATGACGTAGAGATCGGTATCGGAGAAGAAGCACCGAACAAGTTCAAACCTGCTGTATATGCCTTCGGACTGGCTGTTATCGGCGAGAAATCCGTCATCCCTGCCGGTGTTAAGATAGGAAAGAATACAGCGATTTCAGGAATTACCACAGCAGAAGATTATCCAAATGGTATTTTGGAGAGCGGTGAATCTATTATAAAGGAAGGTGATATGGCATGAGAGCAGTAGGTATTATTTTAGCAGGCGGAAATAACCACCGGATGAGAGAGTTATCCCAGAAGCGTGCGATTGCTGCCATGCCGATCGCGGGTGGTTTCCGTGCAATCGACTTTGCACTGAGCAACATGACGAATTCTTCCATCCAGAAAGTTGCAGTGCTGACACAGTACAATGCAAGATCCTTAAACGAGCATCTGAGTTCTTCCAAATGGTGGGATTTCGGACGTAAACAGGGAGGTCTGTTTGTATTTACACCGACCACAACTGCAGACAACAGTTTCTGGTACCGCGGTACGGCAGATGCGATCGCACAGAATCTGGATTTCCTGAAGAAATGCCATGAGCCGTATGTGATCATTGCTTCTGGTGATGGTGTATACAAGCTGGATTACAACAAAGTGCTGGAATATCATATCGAGAAAAAAGCAGATATCACCGTGGTATGTAAAGACCTTCCAAGAGGAGAAGACGCAACAAGATTCGGTGTTATCAAAATGAATGAAGACAGCCGGATCGAAGAATTCGAAGAGAAACCGATGGTAAGCAATTCCAACTGCATTTCTACCGGTATCTATGTGATTCGAAGAAGACAGCTGATCGAGCTGATCGAGCGGTGTGCACTGGAAGACCGCCACGATTTTGTAAAAGACATCCTGATCCGTTACAAAAATCTGAAACGTATCTATGGATATAAGATCAAAGATTACTGGAGCAATATTGCATCCGTAGACTCTTATTATAAAACAAATATGGATTTCCTGAAACCGGAAGTACGTGATTATTTCTTCCATCAGTATCCGAATATTTATTCAAAAGTAGATGACAATCCGCCGGCAAAATACAACCCGGGTTGTGAAGTGAAAAACAGCCTTGTTTCAAACGGCTGTATTATCAATGGTTATGTGGAGAATTCTGTTCTGTTTAAGAAAGTTTTCGTCGGAGAAAACTGCGTGATCAAGAATTCGATTATTTTGAACGATGTCTATCTTGGAGACAACACACACATCGAGAACTGTATCGTAGAGAGCCGTGATACGATCCGTGCCAATTCTTACCATGTCGGCGAGGACGGCGTCAAGATCGTGATCGAGAAAAACGAGAGATATGTGCTGTAAGGTATTCTTTAGTTTAGCAAAAACAGGTGTGGGGACCGGATATCCGGTTTAAACACGATATAATAAAATGGGGACGAAAAGTGCTTTTATCCGATAGCTGATACCGGATGGAAGCATTTTTTTCACAATTATATCACAATTCTTGCGTAAACTTGAAAAAAATAAAAGATGCAAAAATGACGAAAACAGGGGGAACAGGGAAAAATCTGAAATCAGGAAAGGGGAGTATATCCGTGAACAAAAATGTCATATTATTGATCGAAGATGAAGAAAAATTATCCAGGACACTTGCAGAATATCTGGAGTTGAACGGATACCGTGTACTGCGGGCACTGAACGGACTGGAAGGGCTGTCGATGTTTTATGACCATATGCATGAAGTGGATCTGATCCTGCTGGATATCATGCTGCCGGGTATGGATGGCAGTGAGATCCTCAAGGAGATTCGCAAAAAATCCAATACACCGGTGATCATGGTGACAGCAAGGGACTCGATCCACGATCAGCTTCTGAACTTTGCAAACGGGGCGGATGATTATATCACGAAACCTTATGCACTGGCGATCGTCAAGGTTCATATTGAGGCAATCCTGAAACGTGCCGGAAAACAGAAAGAGAGGGTGGAAGTCGGACACATCGCGGTGGAGCCGGATACCTGGAGAGTGTATGTGGATGAAAAGGCGATCGAGACAACACCAAAAGAGTATGAACTTTTAAGTTATCTGATCAAGAATAAAAATGTCGTTATGACAAGGGACAGCATCCTGGAATCGGTATGGGGATATGATTACAGCGGAGATACGCGTACGGTGGATACTCTGGTAAAACAGCTTCGCAGGAAGATTGCACCGTATGGAAGTTATATACGTTCGGTGTATGGTGTCGGTTATATATTTGAAGGAGAGGAAAATGAAACAGCAGAAGCTTAGGGCAAGTATGCTATTGATGGAGCTGATGTTTCTTCTGATCGTGGTCGGAGGAAGTGTGCTTCTTTATAATATGTTTGCACCGGCTTATTACCGGCATCAGAAGAGCCGGGTGATCGAAAAAGCATACGAAGAAGTAAAACGCATGGATCTGTCAGGGATCGGCGATGAAGAGATGGAAACATTCAAAAGCTATGAAGGGCAGAATCTGACATTTACCATAGCAAATAAAGAGATGGATCCGGTTTATACAACCGGATCTTCACAGGATAATTTATATCAGGAAGAAAGACAGGTGCACCGCAATATTGTTGTATACCGCAAATTTTTTGAAAAAGATCCAAAAGTACAGTTCTGGAATGCAAGAGGAAAAGAAACGTTATGGTTATTTGGAAGGCTGAAACAGGGCGATGAGCGTTATTTTGTGTGTGTGAAAGAAAATGTACAGAAAGTCTACAGTGCCCTGTTCTATACTGAAAAATTTTTACTGCTCGTGGTTGTTTTTTCCCTTCTGAGCGGTTGTGCATTTATGTACTGGCAGTCGCGAAGGATTGCAAAGCCGATCGAAGAACTTTCCGGTGTTTCGCAGAAACTGACTGAGCGTGATTTTTCCGTGCGGGCAAAAGATTACGGAACGTATCAGGAGATCAGTGTTCTGGCACATAATTTCAATACGATGGCAGATGAGATTCAGGATTATATCCAGAAACTGGAAAGCAGCAAGGATGTACTGGAGCGTTTCAATAAAATGCGGAATGATTTCACGGCAAATGTCACACATGAGCTGAAGACACCGCTGGCGGTCATTTCCGGACAGATCGAGCTTTTGCAGGCGATGGGAGATAAGGTGGATCAGGATTATTATTTCTCGTCGATCCGTGAAGAAGTGCAGAAGATGAGTGATATGGTTGGAAATCTGCTGAGTATTTCTTCTATGGAGCATGAATTGGAAAATGTGGAGAAGCAACGTCTGAACTTATCAGAAACAGTAGAATATATGATGTTGAAATACGATGCACTGTTTCACAAAAAGAACCTGAAGATCGCAAGCGAGATCGAAAAGGACTGCAGGATCCTCGGAAACCGTGAATACATTGAGCAGGCAGCGGGAAACTATATCATGAATGCTTTTGCACATTGCGGCGAGGGAAGGCACATGAAAATTTCTCTGGTAAAGAAAGACGGAAAAGCTGTTTTTGGTGTTTACAACGACAGTGAACCGCTCACAGACAAAGAGAAAAGAAAAATCTGGGAAAAATATTACCAGGGAGAAGAACAGGCAGGGCACAGCGGACTCGGACTTCATATTGTAAAGACTGTGATCACGATGCAGGGCGGAGAATATGGTGTGGAGAATGAGAAAACAGGGGTAAGGTTCTGGTTTTCCTTCCCACTTGTGTAAAAAATGTGAAATTCGAAGACAGACTTGAAAAAAGAGCAGATTTAGAGTATGATGTGCTGGTAAAAAGAAAAGAAACAAAACAGGTAAAAAGCCCGGCTTTTGAAAGTGGGATACCCCCACAGAAAAAGGCGGGCAAAATTGTCGTTGGAGGTAAGGATATGTATATAATCGCAGGACTTGGAAATCCTGGCAAACAGTATGCACAGACCAGACATAATGTCGGGTTTGACACGATAGATATATTAGCAGACAAGTATAATATCAGCGTGGATACAAAAAAACACAAAGCACTCTGCGGAAAAGGCATGATCGAAGGTCAGAAAGTGGTGCTTGCCAAACCGCAGACTTTTATGAACTTGAGCGGCGAGAGTGTGCGGGAACTGGTTGATTTCTATAAGATCGACCCGGAAGAAGAACTGATCGTCATTTACGATGACATCAGCCTGGAGCCGGGACAGCTCCGCATCCGTCCAAAAGGAAGTGCCGGCGGCCACAATGGCATCAAAAACATCATCGCACATCTTGGCACCCAGGTTTTTAAACGGGTGAAGGTCGGAGTCGGTGAGAAACCAAAAGGATATGATCTGGCAGACTATGTGCTGAGTCGTTTTCCAAAGGATGAAAGAGTGCTGATGGAGGAAGCCTTTGAGCGGGCCGGAGAAGCAGCCGTCTGCATGATGAATGACACCATGGAACATGCGATGAACCAGTTTAACAAGAAGACAGAGAAATAGACAGGGGTTTGAATGGGAGGTAGCAGACGGATGAGAGCTTTTACAGAACCGCTTCAGGAGCTTGAAGAATTTCAGAAAATACAGCAGGCACTGAAAAAGCAGTCAATCCAGGTGACAGGATGTATCGATGCCCAGAAAGCACACTTTATCTATGCAGCAGGGGCGGCAAAAAAGAAACTGATCGTCACATACAGTGAACTGCGTGCAAAAGAACTGTGTGAAAATTATCGCCTGTTTGATAAAAATGTGCTGTTTTACCCGGCAAAAGATCTGATCTTTTACAGTGCCGATGTGCAGAGCAATCTTCTGGTACAGCAGCGGATCCGTGTACTGCAGAAACTGATGGAAGAAGAGGAAGTGACCATCGTCACGACCATGGGCGGTATCATGGATCATCTTCTGCCGCCGGAAGTTTTTCAAAAGCAGATCGAGACGGTAGAGAGCGATTCGGAATTTGACATGGAGCTCTGGAAAAAGAAACTGACAGCCATGGGCTACGAGCGGGTGGGACAGGTCGAAGGAAGCGGGCAGTTTGCCGTGCGAGGCGGTATTCTCGACATTTTTCCGCTGACCGAAGAAAATCCGGTCCGCATCGAGCTGTGGGGCGATGAAATTGACTCCATCCGCAGTTTTGATGTGGAAAGCCAGCGTTCCATTGAAAATCTGGACCGAATCTGCATTTATCCGGCGGGCGAATTTATTGCTGATGACGGGCGGATCAAAAAAGGGCTTGCGGTGCTGGAAAAAGAGGCGAAAAGGCTTGCAGATCAGTTCTTTCAGGAACGGAAAACAGAAGAATCGGCACGCCTGAAAGCTTTTGCAGAAGAGGTAAAACAGAGTCTGACGCAGTGGAAGCAGATGTCTGTGCTCGATGGTCTGGCTCCTTATTTTTATGACCGGATGGTTTCGTTTGCGGAATATTTTCCGAAAGAGGCACTGGTGGTGTTAGATGAACCGAACCGCCTCTGGGAGGAAGCACAGGCGATCGAAAAGGAGTTCCGGGAGAGCATGACAAACCGACTGGAAAAAGGGTATGTGCTGCCGGGACAGATGAACCTGCTCTGTGAGAGCCAGATGGCATCCGAAAAATTGCAGAAACATCGCTGCATGGGGCTGTGTATGCTGGAGGCGGCAGGACCACAGTGGCATTTTGCGGAGCATTTCAGCATCGATGTACGCAGTGTCAACACCTACAACAACAGCTTTGAACTTCTGGTGAAGGATCTGCAGCAGTGGAAGAAAAAGGGAGAACGCGTGATCCTGCTGTGTGCATCCAGAACCAGGGCGAAACGTCTGGCAGAGGACCTTCGTGATCATGAACTGCGGGCATTTTATTCGGAAGATGCCGACCGCATCGTACAGCGAGGCGAGATCATGCTGCTTTACGGAAGTGCCCACCGCGGGTATGAGTATCCGCTGATCAAGTTTCTGGTGATCTCGGAGAGCGATATTTTCGGCAAAGAAAAGAAAAAACGCAAAAAGATCAGACATTACGAAGGCAAGACGATCCACAGTTTTTCAGAGCTTTCTGTTGGCGATTACGTGGTGCATGAAAATCACGGACTCGGCATTTACCGCGGGATTGAAAAAATAGAAGTCGATAAAGTCACAAAAGATTACATGAAGGTGGAGTATGCCGGCGGAAGCAACCTTTATGTGCCGGCAACGCAGCTCGATGTCATCCAGAAATATGCAGATTCGCAGGCAAAACGCCCGAAACTGAATAAACTGGGGACGCAGGAGTGGGGGCGTACCAAGACAAAAGTACGCAGTGCGGTCAAAAACATCGCAAAAGATCTGGTGCAGCTTTATGCGGCGAGACAGCGGGAAGAGGGATTCTGCTATGGAGAGGACACGATCTGGCAGAAAGAGTTCGAAGAGACGTTTCCGTTTGATGAGACGGACGATCAGCTGGAGGCGATCGAAGCGGTGAAACACGATATGGAGAGCAATAAGATCATGGATCGCCTGATCTGCGGCGATGTCGGATATGGCAAGACGGAAGTGGCGATCCGTGCGGCGTTCAAGGCGGCACAGGAGAGTAAACAGGTGGTATTTCTGGTGCCGACGACCATCCTTGCCCAGCAGCATTATAATAATTTCGTCCAGAGGATGAAAGATTATCCGGTGCGTGTGGATCTGCTCTGCCGTTTCCGCACGGCAGCAGAACAGAAAAAAACGCTGGAAGACCTCAAAAAAGGACTGGTTGACATTGTGATCGGCACGCATCGGGTGCTCTCAAAAGATGTGCAGTTCAAAGATCTCGGTCTTCTGATCATCGACGAGGAGCAGCGTTTCGGTGTCACGCACAAAGAAAAGATCAAAAAGCTGCGGGAAAACATCGATGTGCTGACCCTGACGGCAACGCCGATCCCACGGACGCTGCATATGAGCCTGGTTGGGATCCGCGATATGAGCGTTCTGGAGGAAGCACCGATGGAGCGTGTGCCGATCCAGACATATGTCATGGAATACAACGAAGAGATGGTGCGGGAAGCGATCAGCCGGGAACTGGCACGGGGCGGACAGGTCTACTATGTCTATAATCGTGTCAACACGATCGTAGAGACGGCAAATAAGATCGCATCGCTTGTGCCGGAAGCCAGAGTGGCATTTGCACATGGGCAGATGAAAGAGCATGAACTGGAAAAGATCATGTATGACTTTATCAATGGTGAGATTGATGTGCTGGTATCCACGACGATCATAGAGACCGGACTGGATATTTCAAATGTCAACACGATGATCATCCATGACGCGGATAATCTTGGCCTGTCGCAGCTTTATCAGCTCCGCGGGCGTGTCGGACGTTCAAACCGGACGGCGTATGCCTTTCTGATGTACCGCAGAAACAAAATGCTGCGGGAAGTGGCGGAAAAACGTCTCCATGCGATCCGGGAATTTACCGATCTTGGCAGTGGCTTCAAGATCGCCATGCGTGATCTTGAGATCCGTGGTGCCGGCAATCTCCTCGGGGCAGAGCAGCACGGCCATATGGAGGCAGTCGGCTACGATCTTTACTGCAAAATGCTCAATGAGTCCGTAAAAGAACTCAAAGGTGAGACGCAGCCGGAAGAAGAATTTGATACCGTCATCGATCTGGATATTGATGCTTTTATCCCGGAACGTTATATTAAGAATGAATTCCAGAAGCTGGATGTCTATAAACGCATCGCCACGATCGAGAGCGAAGAAGAATACGATGATATGCTCGAAGAACTGATGGATCGTTTCGGAGAGCCGCCAAAAGCGGTGCAGAACCTGCTTGCTGTGGCAAATTTAAAAGCGATGGCACACCGGGCATGGCTGACCGAGATCGCACAGAAAGGCGACCAGATCCGCTTTACCATGTTTGAGCGGGCAAAGGCAGATCCGGCAGGGATCGAGCTTCTGGTAAAAGAGAGCAAAGGGAAAATGAAATTTGTCATAGATACCAATCCTTACTTTATTTATATGAAGCCGCGTAAAAACGGAAAAGATAATGAGGATGTGCTGACACTGGTACGCAGCCTGACGGAAAAGATGATAAAAAATCTGGCATGTGATGTATGATAAGCTCCTTGAAATAAGAATGTCAGGAATGTTTTAGAATATCGGATGGCAATTGACGTACCGGATGAAAAAGGATATAATAGCAGACAGTATGGTGCCTGAAAGAGGATTTTTTGCGGCCGGATGCCGGAGGTATTCTTGAATGAATGGCACCAGTTGATCAGGAGGAAAAGACAGTGAAAAAAACAATGAAAAACAGACTGGCAGTCGCAGGACTGTGCTTTACGCTGACAGCAGGGATGCTGACCGGATGCAGTGGAAATTCAGGCAAGGCGATCATTACATTGGACGGACAGAAAACAGAATATGCAGTGGCAAATATCATGCTTCGTTACAGCCAGGCACAGATGCAGGCATTTTATGGAGCTTATCTTGGAGATAATCTGTGGTCACAGTACGGCGATTCCACAAAGAGCACGATGATGGATACCCTCAAACAGATGCTGATCCTCGAACAGCATCAGGACGAGTATAATGTGAGCCTGACAGACGATGACAAAAAGAAGATCGATGAAGCTGCACAGCAGTTTATGGATGACAACGACCAGGCAACCCTGAAATCCATGGGTGCGACAAAAGAACGTGTGGCACGTGTTCTGGAACTGTACACGATCCGCAATAAAATGTCAAATGCGATCGTTGCAGATGTTGATACCAACGTAACTGATGACGAAGCAGCCCAGAAAACGATCAATTACGTGGTATTCAGCACTGCAGATACGACCGATTCGGATGGCAATAAAGTGGTACTGACGGATGATGAGAAAGCAGCTTTGCTTGCAAATGCACAGAAAGTACGTGATGCAGCAGCAGGCGGCAAGAGCATGGAAGATGCAGTCAAAGATGTCGATGACACCAAGACCGTGAGCAGCACCTCTTATGGTGATAATGATGAAAGTTACACCCTGGATGAAGCGATCCGCAATGCGGCAGATAAACTGAAAGACGGAGAAGTGGCAGATGAAGTGATCACCACAGATGCAGGATATTATGTCATCCAGATGAAAGCAACCTATGATCCGGATGCAACTGCAAGCAAAAAAGAACGGATCATCAACGAAAGAAAGAGCAGCAAATTCAGCGAAGTCTACGATGCATGGCAAAGTGCAGCAAACTACACACAGGATGATGCTCTGTTAAAAGAGATCACCTTCAATGATATTTACCAGATGGCAACCGAGGCTCAGAGCGAGACCGGAACGGAAAGTACAGAAAGTACCGAAGATGCCGGAAGCACAGAGGCAACCGAGGCTGCAAGTGAGACAGAGAGTGCAGCTGCAACAGAATAATTATCATGCTGGACGTAAAAAGGCAGAGCACGTGACACGCATCGTTTCCTGTTCGGTTTGTGCCGTCTATGATCCGCCGTTCGCTGGAACTCGCAGCTTCGCTGCTCAGACACCGCTCGGCGGCGGAAACTAGACACAAACCTCACGACGGAACCTTGCTACCGTCACTGTGCAGCTGCCTTTTTTCTGTCCAGCATATACATTTCTCAGGCTTTCAAAATTACCGCAAGATGTAAGGATTTACTTTCTGATGTTATGACGTCCTGCCTATTTTGCTTATCTATACTTTGCATATTTCTTGATAATAATCTACAATTCCCTCAATTTTCTCTTAAAAAGAAGCTATATCTATTTTGCATTATTTGTTTACTGAATATTTTGAAACGTACGGAATATTATAGTAAGTTCGCCTCGAAAACCTTGACGTAGTGTGGGTTTTATTGTATGATAATACTGAATATTTTCAGTGATGCGAATCGAAAAATCGTATTACTGAACAACTTGGGGAGATTTCGGAGGGGAATATCCCCACTTTTAGTCAGTTAAGGAGGAAAAGTATGAGAAGAAAAAGCAGCAAACAGTTGTTTTCTGTACTGATGGCAACCGCTATGGTTATGTCCGGCATCAGCGTTCCGGTTATGGCATCACCGGTTGACGATGCTATGGTACAGTCTGCTCTGGCAGAAGCCGGCGTAGAGACATCTGAAAGCAGAGAGATCAATTTCAACAAAGGCTGGAAGTTCCACTTTGGAGATGTAACCGGTGCAGAAACAAAGGATTACGATGATTCCAAGGCAGATGAATGGGGAGACTTAAATCTTCCGCACGACTTCAGTATCACACAGGAGCCGTCCAACTCCAACGAAGCAGAGTCCGGATTCATGCCGGGTGGTACAGGATGGTACCGCAAGAGCTTTACCCTGCCGAGTGATTACGCAGGCAAGAGTGTTGTCCTGAACTTTGACGGATCTTATAATCATACATATGTATATGTAAATGGCACAAAAGTAGGCGAAAACCATTATGGATATAATGATTTCGCATTTGATATTTCAAAATACCTGACCTGCGACGGCACCACAGAGAATGTGATCAGCGTAAAAGTGGTACATCAGACTCCGTCCAGCCGCTGGTATTCAGGATCCGGTATCTACCGTGACGTAGAGCTGATCGTTACCGATGCCGTTCATGTTTCCAAAAACGGCACATACGTGACTACACCAAATCTGGCGACAGAAAAAGACGGCGATGTTACCGTTAAAGTACAGACCGATGTTCAGAATGACAGCAGTGCACAGGCAGCAGCCCAGATCCGCACAACAGTCCTGGATGCAGAGGGCAAAGCAGTTTCTGAGGCAGTGACCACAGATGTGACATTGGCAGCAAACAGCACAGCAGAAAAAGAACAGACCCTGAAAGTAAACAAACCGGCACTGTGGAGCACAGAAAATCCGAACCTGTACTATGTACAGACCGAAGTTCTGGTAGACGGCAAAGTGAAGGACACTTACAAGACAACCTACGGTTTCCGTTACATCAATTTTGATGTAAACACCGGTTTCAGTCTGAATGGCAAAAATGTAAAACTCAAAGGTGTATGTATGCACCATGACCAGGGTGCACTCGGAGCCGCATCAGAACGTGATGCAGTATACCGTCAGGTTAAAAAGCTCAAAGAAATGGGATGTAATGCGATCCGTACCTCTCACAACACACCGTCTTCTGTACTGCTTGAAGCATGCAACGAGCTGGGTATGATGGTTATGGATGAGACGTTTGACGGATGGGCATTCCCGAAAAACGGCAACAGCCAGGACTTCAGCACACACTTCAACCAGACCATCAGTGCAGACAACAAGCTGCTTGGTGCAACGACAGGCGACACCTGGTACAAATTCATTCTGGAATCAAATATCGAGCGTGACAAGAACGATCCGTCCGTTATCATCTGGGATATCGGAAATGAGCTGAACTTCGGTGTTACCGATTCCAGCCAGTACGAGCAGTACGCAAAGAACATGAAGAGCTACATCGAAGCAATCGATAAGACAAGACCGATCACAGTTGGTGATAACAATCCATATGGTCTGCAGTCTGCAAATCCGACGGAGTTCCGTAATAAAGTCAGTACCGTTTTGGCAAAGAACGGAGAAGGTCTTGCGGGAGCAAACTATTCCATGGGATCTCTGAGCGGCATCCACAATGCTCATCCGGACTGGAAGATCATTGCTACTGAGACAGCTTCCCCGAGCAACAGCCGCGGTATCTACAATACACTGTCCCAGTACAACAAGAAAGGTGACTATCAGTGTACCGCATACGATACCAACGCCGTATCCTGGGGCAACACAGCACGGGAGTCCTGGTGGTACACGATCAAAGATGACTTTGTATCCGGTGAGTTTATCTGGACCGGATTTGACTACATCGGCGAGCCGACACCGTGGAACGGAACGGATAAAGGAAGTGTCAGCGGTGACCAACTGGCAGTACCGAACTCCTCTTACTTTGGTGTGATCGATACCGCAGGCTTTGAGAAAGATTCCTTCTATTTCTACACCAGCCAGTGGAGAGAGGATAAAAAGACACTGCATATCGTACCGCAGAGCTGGAATGCAGAAGACTTAAGTATCTCCGGCGGCAAAGTACCGGTATACGTTTATTCAAACGCAGCAAAAGTAGAACTCTACCTGAACGGATCACTGATCGGTACTTCTACAAGAACCCCGATCAAGACAGCAGCCGGTCATGAATGGGCTACTTACAGCAATGTATCAAACGATGCAGACCAGTGTACAGCAGTCAACGAATCACAGCAGTGGAAAGCTCAGGCTATCCAGTTCAACGTAAAATATGCAGAAGGCACGCTCAGTGCAAAAGCATATGATGAAAGTGGCAAAGAGATCACAGGCACCCTTGGTTCTGCTTCCGTTACGACAAACAGCGACAAAGGAAGCAGCCTTGCAGTTACTGCAGAGAAGACAGAAATCCAGGCTGACGGAAGCAGTTTAAGCTACATCGATATTGATGTAAATGACAAAGACGGACGTTTTGTAAGCTCCGCAGACAACAGCATCCGCTTTACTTTGACGGGTAACGGAACCATCGTTGGTGTGGATAACGGAAATCCATCTACCGTAGATAAATTCCAGCAGAAATCCGTTCTGACAAGCGACAAGACCGCAAACATCAAGGCATTCAGCGGAAAAGCACTCGTTATCGTACGCAGCACCGAAGGTGCAGGCGGTTTTGTACTGAAAGCAGAATCCGCAGGTCTGAAAGGGGATTCTGTATTTGTAAATACGGTAGGTGACAAAAAAGGTGAAGTATTCCTGAAAGATTACACGATCAAATCAGAATACACCGTTACCATGGGAACCAAACCACAGCTTCAGACAACCGTAAACGGTATCATGAGTGATGATTCCACACAGGAAGGTACGATCACCTGGAATCTGACAGATGAGATGTACAACACTCCTGGCGAGTATATCCTGAATGGAACACTGAAAGTTGGAAACGAAGAAGTAGCAGTATCTGCAAACCTTCATGTAAAACCGATCATTGTGGCAGTACAGAACTACACAAGAGCAACCGTAAAAAATCTGGTTCCGACCCTGCCGTCAACTGTAGCCGGTATCCTTCCGGATGGCACAAGCTATGGTGCATATGCAGTTACCTGGGAGTCTATCAAAGCAACGGATCTGGCAAAAGTCGGCGATGTTGTAAAAGTAAATGGTAAAGTTGACGTAGACGGCACAGAGATGACCGCAACGGCAACCGTACGTGTCGCAGAAGGCGAAGTAAAAGAAGCAGTCAACGTAGCACCGAAATATAAGACTTTGACAGAGAGCTGTGGTGAGCCTGCAGATAACCTGCTCTCCATCGTAGATGGTACAAACAATGTTCTGAATAAGCCGAATATGCGATGGACAAACTGGAACGACCATCTGCTGAACTCTTCACCGGTTATTACGTTTACATGGGATGAAGTTTACGAACTGGCAAGCATCAATGCATGGTTCTTCGGTGATGCAAACGTATCCGCACCGGAAAGCGTAACCATTGCAGTGTCCGAAGATGGCGAAAACTTCAAAGAAGTTGCATTTACCAAAGGAGATTACCAGGTAAATCAGAAGAATGAACTGGTATTTGAAGATGTCCAGAAAGCAAAAGCACTGAGATTTACCATGAAACAGGTTGGTACAGGTTATGTTGGTCTGACTGAGCTGGAGATCTGGACAAGCACAAACGGTTATACATCCAACAGCACAGCGGAACTGAGTGATCTGAAAGTAAACGGAACAGCAGTAGCCGGCTTTGCAGCAGGCAAACTGGATGGTTATACCGTAAACGTAGACAGAGCAGACAAAGCGGTTGTAGAAGCAACTGCAAAAGACAATGCATCTGTAACAGTAGTACCATTTGATAAAGATGACGTTGTAAAGGTAATCGTTACCTCCGAAGATGGTAAGAAGACCAATACTTACAAAATTAAACTGAATGCAACGGTAAAAGTAGCAGACAAAGAAACGATCGAAAAAATCCAGGGTGAGATCAAGCTGGCAGAAACAATTGAGAAATCAGAGTACACAGCAAGCTCTTATGCAGCATATAAAGCAGCTCTGGAAGAAGCTCAGAAAATCGTAAAGAAAGACGGAGCTACAAAAGAAGAAGTAAATGCAGCACTTGCAAAACTGCAGACAGCAAGAGCAAATCTTGTAAAAGGCGTTGATCCGGCACCGGAACCGAAGCCAGAACCGGAACCGAAGCCAGAACCGAAGCCAGAACCGACACCGAACCCGACACCGAATCCGACGCCAAACCCGACTCCGGCCAACGATGTTCCGGCAAAGGGTACTACATTCAAGTACAAAAATGCTACTTACAAGGTAACAAAATCTGCTGCAGCAGGCGGTACGGTAACACTTGTTAAGAGAAATAACAAGAAGACAGCCTTTACTGTTCCGGCAACCGTTAAGAGTGCGAACGGCAAATACACCTTCAAGGTAACCGCAATCGCAAACAAAGCATTCAAGGGCGATAAGAAACTGAAAAAAGTTGTGATCGGCAAAAACGTTCAGACTATCGGTAAGAGTGCGTTTGAAAAAGCAGCAAACCTGAAGAGCATCACGATCAAATCCACTTCTCTGAAGAAAGTTGGAAGCAAAGCATTCAAGGGTATCCATGCGAAAGCGAAGATCAAAGTACCGGCTAAGAAGCTGAGATCTTACAAAAGACTGCTGAAAGGAAAAGGACAGAAAGCAGGCGTTAAGATCACAAAATAAGCACATAGAAAAGCGGATATAAAGACAGCCCGATCGGAACTTATAACCATCGGAAAATCGTCCCCGGCAGTGAAAAACTGCCGGGGCGGTTTTTTTACTTGTAAAATATGTAAAAAATGGATAAGATATATAAGATGATGCCAGGGTCAAAAGGTCTAAATCCACATGAGCTTGCTCATAGGTGGATGA